>Ga0315913_1007957_pt1 | contig 12628 bp, 10 predicted proteins | sample MpolsnodulesMG_FD_207736 | JGI IMG/M metagenome (GOLD analysis project Ga0315913, IMG submission 207736) | Medicago polymorpha root nodule microbial communities from Los Angeles, California, United States - small nodules | ecosystem: Host-associated > Plants > Roots > Nodule | place: USA... | reverse complement strand
TAAGAACCTAAATGGAAAATATATTAAAATCCAAATCAGTTAAACACAAAATGACCCATTTGGGGTTCGTCTAGTGGTTGACTTGAAATCTTGGAGTTTGCTCCTCTCAAGGTCTCAGGTTCGATTCCCTCTGATGTCAATTTCGGTAGGCAAGTTCATACAGAGCTAAGCTCTGGCTTTAAATGGGGCCCTCGCAAGTGGGCGGTGGAATTGGTCCCCCTCAGATTAGTCGGTTCTTGAATCAGATACCGAGTTTTCAAAATAAATAAAAAAAGTTAAACACAAAATGTCCCTAATTGGAAACTGTGTACAACATCACAGTAACAAACACGGTAAAGACAGAAACCACAATTATCAAATGGTGTAACCTATACAAAGAGACGACAGAGACCGCTAATAATGAAAATAAAAAAAGAAACTCGGTTAATGTGTCTTTAGCCACCACCAAGAATGAAGTTTAATACTATCGAGAAGTTGATGCGTAGAAGACACGTTGTTGTTGAAAATTCTCGAGTTCCTCTCCTTTCAAATGACCCAAAGACATGCCAACCACACCAGCTGCAAGAGCGAATATCCTTCCTGAAAGCATGCGCGCCAAAAAATTGTTGTGCGTGACAACCATATTTGATTGAACAACGGTAGTTATACCCAACCAGTGATGAACGAGATGTCAAATGCGTGCTACCAAAGACGTCGCACTCCAAAAATAGATGATTGATCGTTTCCTCTTTCCTGCACCCGCCCGAACACAAAATCAAATCTGATGGAATGACTCCTTTTCGATTTAAGTTGTCCTTCGTGGATATTTTCTTATTAATTGTTCTTCAGGAAAAGAGTGACATCTTGAAAGGCACTACTTTGCTCCAAATTAAGTCTGAATTGTTGTCAACAAGAAGCCGATACGTAGCCGTGAGAATACGACAAACACCTTTTACCGAGCATCCTTCAACCGTGATATGTTTCCAAATCCATTTGTCATTTACGTTATCATGCAAAAAAATGTTATCAAGAAGCTATCAATTGTTTCTCCTCCCATGCAAATAGTCTTCTTCTCCACCTCCAACCCACCCGGTCAACCTCCCAACCATCCCTCCTCATCGCCGCAACAGAAACATCAGGATCCACACTTAGCTCAAACAAACGCCTAAACTGATCCCACAACACCCCTCCATCTAACCAAGGATCACTCCAAAAAGATGTATTTTGGATTAATCTTGAGCGTATGAAATTATATTTGTTTTTTATAAAAGATGAAATTAAATTTGTTTTGTATATAGAAATTGGGAAGTATTTTTGTTTCGTAATATGTTGTCCATTGTTAAACCTCGATCAATGTGTCCTCGTGAGCTTATCTCAGTTGGTAGTAGGGCTGGAAATGAGTCGAGTCGAATCAAACTTATCTGAGCTCGACTCAACTCGTTAAGAATTGGCTCGATTATAACCTCGGTTCAAGTTTGACACGAACTTTAAGTGTTATATATAATATATAATCGAGTCATCTTGTGAACCAAACGAGTCGAACTACATATAGCTCAAGTTCAACTCAATTAGTTGACGAACTTAATTTTCAGCTCAAGTTCGGCTCATTTGGTTCATGAACCAAGTTCAACGAATCAATTGTCGAATCGAATTACGAACTCTAATCGAGTTGGTTTGGTTCATTGCCAGCCCTAGTTGGTAAGAACAATGCATAATTTATGCAAGGTTCAGGGTTCAAACCCGAAAGAAAAAAAAACCTCTATCAATGTTGTGGAAAAAAAAAGAGTCAATCAACTATTAAGAGCTGTATCAATTTAAAAAGTGTCTCAAAACATGTTTTAACACGAAATTTATGATCAACTCCAATTTATATTTCGGCAACAAAATAAATGCAGGTGAAAGGATTCTCTCCCATGAGACTAGAGGAAGTTTAGTGCCCAGACCCCACCTTTCTTATTTTTTTTGGGTTTTTCTATCATGTGCAAATTTACACATGTTAAGAAGTTTAAAATAGAAATTTTGTATTGAAACTTGTACATTTAATATTAAATATAAAACTTTTGAATAAATAATTGTTGTTTTCCAAGAAAAAGTTACTATTATTAGTTGTTTTAACATGTGCAATGTTGCACATGTTAGACAAACCCTTTTTTTAATAATTAAAAAAGGAGTGGACTAGAGATTCCATCCAAGGAAAATGTCAAGGGAGAGAGTCTCATCAGGTATTTCCAATTTTGTCCTTGTACTTGAAATTGAGTATTTCAAGCATATATACTAATTTCATCATAAGTTAAAAAAATTAATTCAAGCATTGGTGATTGAATTTTACTTAAATTTGATATACCAATTTGAAGTTTTTGTTGCTTCTATACAAGACCGGAGGAAGTATTATACTAAGTATGTGTTTGCAGGGGCGGATCTCGACATTAAATATTAGTGGGGCTAAATTTTTTTGTTCATAACTAAATAATACTAAATATTTTAAAAATAGTTGTAACAACCAAAATAAAAAAAATGTCAAAAAAAAAAATAATAAAAATATATATATTATATCATCCATTTGTTTAAAATGAACTAAAATTTCATCATTACTAATTGGTCAAAGGTTTGTACACCACATCAAAGATCAAAGGTAGTGCTCTTGTTTGTTTCCACAAGCTTTGCACAAAAAAAGTTAATATTTCTTAGGGTCCTAACTATTCAATATTTATGTATAAACCTTGACTATTACATAAGCTCATTCGACATTAAGCGTGCTTATGACCTCGAATAAAATTTTAAATTAGAACTAAGAAGCTACATCTTCGTATTGTTTATATTTCATTGAGATAATTAGTGCTATTAGTGTCTTTTCTTGTTAAAAACCTTACAATAAATAGCAAATTATAGGTTGACTACTGTTGTAGGTGTTTGAATTAGAAAGGAGGAGAAAGGAAAACGTGAGTGTTGGAATTGGCTGAGAGAAGAATGAGTGAGGGTGCTGGACTTGGGCTGGGTTTTTTGATCAATTTTTTTGTAAGAAAACATTGGGCAGGGCTCGTGTGGCTATTGCCACACCCTGCCTCAAACAAATCCGCCCCTGTGTGTTTGGTATACCGTTTGTACTCAAGAATCACGTTTAAACACATCTCCTAATGCAAATTTTAACATAAAAGCCAACTCTACAATTTGTGGCGATATATTTTTCTGTGTTTTAAGGCCTAGGACGCATATCCAAACAGGCCATAAGTTGGGATAATCTAGTTTGCATTTGGAACCTAATTCAACCATCTTTTGGAACCAACTTAAAAAGTCCTATCTATGGTAGTGAATGGGGTTTGCTCACTTTGTTAATCACATAACAGCCGACCACAACTAAAAAATTAGTCTCAAAGAAAATGTTCAAGGTGAATAAATGTGATGTCTGGGGTTCGAACCACAGTCCCTATATATATTATGTATTATTTTTATCAATTGAGATATGCTCACGAGAACGTACAAGAAAAATGTTATATTTAACCACTATGCGAAATGTTCTGTTTAGAAAATTACTACATTTTTCTTTTAGCTTTACTTTATACTAAATTAAGATGCTTTCATTATAAATAAAGTTATATCCTTGTCGTGATATATTTTGTTTATATTGACAAGAAAATTTAGTCTGACATTGGCATACCGTATCACGTTTATTATATAAATGAATACTGTATTTAATACATATTTTTATAATCTTTGCATTCCAATTATTGATCTTAACTATTCCTTAACTTCGGCTCTAATCACAAATGAGTTCCACTATATAATGGCCCAAGCTACACAATTTGCCTGAAATGAACAAATATACAAATTATAGTCATGGCACTAAATGTTCTTCTTCTCCAAGGAATCATTGTGATTCTTAGTTATGTGGCTATAATTGAAGCTACAATATTGTTAACTAATGATGATATTAACAATTCCCTCAATCGGAGTAGTTTCCCAGAAGGTTTTATTTTTGGAACAGCTTCATCAGCTTACCAGGTACTAATACTCCAAATATTTCAATGTTTTTCTACTTTGTATATGTAAGATAATAAATGAAAATATATCATACTAGAAAAAGTCAAATCAACGAAAATTTTCTGTCACCGACTCAATGAAATATTTTTAGTATGAAGGTGCAGCAAATGTTGGTGGAAGAGGACCAAGTATATGGGATACTTTCACACATAATTTTCCAGGTACTTTCCGTTTATGCATTATTTGTATTATGGATCATGATAACCGGTGCCCGAAACACTGGTTAAGGTAGTTAAAGAAAAACAAATTTTAAGTTGAAAACAATATTTTTTACACTTTTGAAAAATTGATTACAAGTTCTAATATAATACTACTATATTTGCTTTCTTAACAAGTGTCCCGAAAACAATAATTAACATTTTAAAAAGAGTTGCTTATGTTTCTTTTTGAAAGATGCATAAAATAAAGGAATAATGGTACTTATGGATTAGATTGGTGTTTGTTTTGAATTATTTCATTTAAAGAAATGGTACATCTGAACTCCTTTGACAGGTAATATAATTCTTTAATTCCTCACGATCCATGCTATAATTAAAAAAATTGCAAGTGGTGTTCATAAAATAAACATACAAGTGGTTTACTTTTTAGCACCAAACTGGAGGAGTACGTATTTCATTCTAATCATATTATTTTTTGTTGAGAAAATTTCAATTTTTTTATTTCATTTTGTTTTTGAGTTAATGACAAACTCATACTCACATAAACACACTCGGAAAATTCCTACGTATTTATTTTCATATCACTAGATAGGTTCCTGCATAAAATCCGCATGACGATTCGCAGCACTTGATGAAATGAAAGGAAAAAAAAACACAATGACGCCAAATGATTTGGCGTCAATGAACTAAGACCCAAAATTCCGAAATAGCTCAATGTTGCCATTTCATTTGGAGTCATTGAATTAGAGACCTAAAAGTAGGACATTTTAATTTGGTATATATATTTTTAAACTAGATTACTTTCGTATATTTTTTTCAAAAAGAGGCTATTTGAAAAAATCCCCATCTTTTTAAGATACTAAATGCAGATAATCTTAAACTCACATCCTACTGCTAAACTTGTCAGGTAAAATAAAGGACAGAAGTAATGGAGATATAGCCGTTGATGAATACCATCGTTATAAGGTTCAGTATACTACCCTCCAACATGTCCATGATTCTTTAACTTGTGTGTTAATATTAATATAATAATACTATAATGATAATTATGCTATAGCATAATTGAGACATCACGTAATATAATACAGGAAGATGTTGAGCTCGTGAAAAACATCAACATGGATGCTTATAGATTTTCCATCTCTTGGTCCAGAATACTTCCAAGTAAGAAACTAGGGCTAAGAGACATTTTCTTTTAGAAACTTTTGAACATTTCCTTTCCATAAGAATATATTTATAGGTTATGCTGACATATGCCCTAAAATTTTCACAAATATTAAATATTTATTGTGAAAAAATCTAATTGTCAAAAACATGAAGAAAAGAGATTGCAAAATTTTCAATACATAATTTTGATTAATAGTACTTTAACATGTGCCCTAAGCTTAGTGGAGGAGTAATACATAATTACTATTATAGTAGCATTTTCCAATTCTTATTTACATGTTAGATTACTTGACTAATTGCAGAAGGAAAGCTTAGTGGAGGTGTAAATAGGGAAGGAATTAGGCATTACAACAACCTCATCAATGAGCTGCTGGCCAAAGGTCATCATATATGAACTTAATTTTTTCTTTTCAATGATTTTTTACTAAAATACTTCTATTGCATCCATCAACGTAGGTCTTCAACCCTTTGTTACCCTTTTTCATTGGGACCTTCCTCAGACACTTGAAGATGAATATAGTGGCTTTTCAAGTCCAAATATAGTGTAACTCACATCCCTTATGACCAAATATAATCAAATATCATAAAGTTAGGCATATCATCATGTGTTTCCCTCTAACTATTACTATATGTAGGAATGATTTTCGAGACTATGCGGAGCTTTGCTTCAAAGAATTTGGCGATAGAGTAAAGAATTGGATCACGCTGAATGAACCATGGACCTTTGCCAAACATGGTTATTCTGATGGAAGTTTGGCACCTGGACGATGTTCACCATGGCAAAACTTGAATTGCACTGGCGGAGATTCGGCCATTGAACCCTATATAGTGACTCATAATCAAATACTTGCTCATGCATCTGCCGTAAATGTCTACAAAACTAAGTATCAGGTATTATTTTATTTTAATTAAAATAAAAAGAATTAAATCAATTCAAAAGATATATGATAATCCCCGTGATCTTAGTTCAGTTGGTAAGGACAATACATAATATATGTAAGGTCCAGGTGTCGAATCCCGAACAATAAAAAAAAAGTATATGATAGTGAATGATAAATTTTCCAATTTATTAGGTTTGCCTCCCCTTATATGGCGAGAGTTGTTTTCCCTTAATGCCATTTTTTAGATTTGTGTTTTGTTCCAATACTAAGTATATCTTAATCATTTAATATTCACATTGAGACCTAAACTTTCCTTTAATCTGTATGCATACAGAAATTTCAAAAGGGCAAGATAGGGATAACATTAGTGTGTCACTGGATGGTGCCACTCTATGATACAAAATCGGATCATCATGCTTCACAAAGAGCCATCGATTTCATGTTTGGGTGGTAATTATCTACTTTATATATGATCCTGATATGGAAAATGCTAACGAGTGTTTTAAGGACATTCTTTAACAACCTTTAAATAGTAAGTTTTTATAGAAATTGATGCATTCAATGCATTGAAAATTAAACTATTTAACTTCTTATATAAACATTTTTTCGATTAAAAATCTTAAAGAATACTCTTATGACATTAATTATCCTATACATTAAACTCTATAAAATGGTGTAGCTCATTGTTGACATTTTCTTTTATTGTATTTATCGAAACAAAAATTTGTTTACACGCGCGACACATGATTAATCAATGCATAATATAGTTAATTCAGTTGAATTGATGATTAACTCAATTTACCTTATAAATTGTGGATAATTCAAATAGTTGAATTAACCATAATTTTGACTCTCAATTTAGTTAACCATATCAATTAAGTTAACCATCTATTAAACCGAATTAACCATATTTTTGAAGATGTGCGAATGTAAAAAAGAAAGTGTCCATATATCATTAAAGTTATCAAAATAGCTATTTTAAAGAATTCATTGCAGGTATATGGATCCATTGACAATTGGAGATTATCCAAGCTCCATGAGGTCCTTAGTAGGGAGTCGATTACCAAAGTTCTCAACATATCAAGTAAAGCTTGTTAAAGGATCCTTTGATTTTATTGGATTAAACTATTACACTTCCCATTATGCAACTAATGCACCCGAGTTAAGTCAAGTCATCAAGCCCAGCTACAACACAGATGCACTTGTTACTTTTACAAGTAAGTGTGTTTAATGATTAATGAGATTTTTAGTAATATAACACACTTTAATTACAATCACATCTTAAACGTGTGACAAAATGAAAAAAAAAACACTACTCTAATACATCAAAGGAATAAGTATAAGTATACAATTACAGTCTCGAAATAAACCACTAGTTTGTCTTTCTCTCTCTAAAGATTTTCCTCTAACCTCTTTCTAAACCCAAACAACGCTGCTTCGCGCAGTCCAACTTAGTCAGGTCGATGTAGATCCAGGGGATGGTGGTGCGACGAGATTTGTTCTCCGCACCACTGCACCCTCCCTCCTCAGGCGTTCATTTTGTCACAATTCTCAAGTGTCGCCGTTCGTCTCGGTTATGGTGTCTTCTTCAGATCTCATCGTCGGTCGTCATTCTTCGACAACCGGATCCTCCGTGGTAGGGTGGTTGTGTGTTCGTGTTCTTGGGGTTGGTTTGTACTCACAAGTTCATTTCTGGTTTGTGGGTTCATCGCTCTGGTTTGTGGATTCGAGTGCAGTGTCTGGACCTCACCGGAGGAGTGGTTGGTTATTTTGCGTCGCCTCTTTGTTGTGTGTTGTCGGTCCTTTGTTGTTGTGTTGGGGTTGTTAGGGATTTTGTGTTGTTCGTGATGTCCCCGTTGGTGATGTCCATGTTGTTGTTGTTGTGTTGGATCTATTCGCGTTGTTCGTAAACTTGTTGCATTAACTTGGAGACAACTTTAGTGTTGTTTGTGCGTCTAGCTTATGCAACATGGAGTCATCTTTGATGTGGTTGATGTTTGGCAGCGACCCTCCTTGTTCAGATCTCGTCGCCCTTCGTCGTTTGTCGATAGTCAGCTCTATCGTCGCTTGTTGGGTGGCTGCTAACGAGCTTGGGTGTCCATTTTCTGCTCAGCTTCGTGGGTCTGTTAGTTAGCTGGAGTTTTGGGGTTTGTTTTCTAGTTCGCGCCACCCCTGTTTTAGTGGCCGAAATCTTTCTTTTGTTTTTTCGTTTTTCTTGTTGTTGTTGTCCCTATTGTGGTGGTTGTGTCGTGGGTGCCTGTACCTCGCCGGAGGTGTGGTTGGGTTTGATGTTGTGTGTTGTGATGTTTATGTTGTTGGTGTAGTTTGTGTTGTTGTGCTGTTATTCTTTTTTCGTGCAACATGAAGGAAACTTTGGTGTGGTTCCTTAATTATTTTGTTTCATCTGTGTGATCTTGAGTCACCAGATAATGCCCAAAAGGGTTTGGTGCGTAGACGCTCCGTGTTGGCGGTAGTAGTCATTCATGTACCTTCATATCTTATTGGGTCCTTTTTGGGTCGTGTTGGTGGGCTCTTGTCGCTTTTTGGCTTGGTTGTTGTTTACTTTGGCGCCGGACGCCTTTTCATTGTCCCTAGTGAATGCCTGTTTACGATCTAGGTTGTGTTTCCGCTTCAAACCGGCGTTGTTGGTCGTGTTTTGTTGTTGGGTTATATCTTCCTTTTGGCATGTGTTTGGGTTGCTTCCTGTTTCTTGGCCAAGTGGTTCGGCAGGGTAGTCTTTGTCTCTTTCGATGGTTTGTGGGTATATTCTCTGTGGTTGCATCTTCGGAATGCTATGATGATGTTTGCTGCTTTTCTTAGAGAATTTCGACCTCGTTGTCTTGCTCTCGTGCTTGCTGAACCGTGGTGTTGCAGGGGGGTGGTGGCGATGCGTAGTGGTGGTGGTGCTGTGTGGTGGAGGTGGTGGTGGTGGGGATTTAGTAAAAGGGGTGGTTGGTGTTGTTTAGGAGAGGAGGTGGGTGCTTTTGTGGCGTTTGTTATGGGTGATTCCTTTTGGAGACTACCTCTGTTATTTGGGTCCATATTCGTTGTCGCTAAGGTGTTTAGGGTGTTTTTGAGGGTGGGTGTACTTTGAGCTGAGCTTTTGTTCCTTTTTTTATTGATGTTTGCACCACCGCAGTCTTACTTTTTGTGTGCTGGATTCGGGTGGGCCGGTTACTTTTGCTTTGAGATCGGGAGTTGGCGTCTAGCTGCATTCTTGTTTGGCTGGCATTCTCTAGTGGATTGGGGGTAAGGGGTGCCCGCCTGGTTGGACGATCACTTTTGATTCGAGATCGGGAGTCAGTTTCTTGGTTCAAGTTTGGTTTTCAGCTTTTTTGGTGTTCTTTCGGTGGTCCAGAGGTTGTGAGGTGGTGGAAGTTGATTGATCTTTAGAATAATGGCTCAACTTAGGGGATGCGGATGGAGTGTTTCATTTAGAGGGGGTGATTTTGGGTTGAGTAGTGACGATGGGTGGTAATGAATTTTTTTTTTCTTTTCAGTGGTGGTTTCGTGAAGGGGTCTGATTTTAGATGGTGATGTTTATTTGGGTGGTTGTTGTTAGGTGGGTTTAACTATGTGTTTTGTGTGTAGGGTTTTTTTATGACGTTTATTTTTCGGGTGTTCCGCCTATATACAAAGCCTTTCGTTTGTATTCTCTGTTTCACCAGTCTCTGTTTGTCTTGAGCAGGGATCTGATTTTTAATAAAATTTACTGATTAAAAAAAAAGTATACACTTACATATATTTTTGCTAGCAATAGATTATCATATTATATTTTTTCCACAGGCAAGCGCAATGGAATACCTATTGGCCCTACGGTATGTGTGTGATAGTATAATTGCAATTACAACCATTAGATAGAGAAATGATATTTGAACAACTATTTTGTGATATCTTTCTCTCTCATATTCACATTGTGTTTTTACTTTCTTTCTTTCTTTGTTGTTTTGGTTTTTGTGTCAATACCTATATTTCTTCATATATTTATATATGTTAATATTCCTCTATTAGATATTCATTCTCTAACACCTACATTCCATTGATTTCAACATATGTTCTTTTATCGGTTGAAACTCACATGTTCCATCAAATTATACGGTCTCATAAATTTTGTGGAACTCGTATAAATGTTAACCAATAAAAAGAAGTGTATTGAATCGTGTGATAAAAAGTGTGTTAGTATTTTTTTTCAACATGTCTTATGTCAATTAGTTATTGTAATTTTTTTTCTTGGGCTTCATTGAAATAAAGGAAACGTATATTGCAACACATGCAGGCAGCTTCAAAATGGTTATCAATTTATCCAAAGGGTATTCACGACTTGTTGCTCTACATTAAAACAAAGTACAACAATCCATTGATCTACATAACTGAAAATGGTAATACCAATACACTATTTATATTTATTTACAATCTATTTCTTTAAGCAAAAAATAAAATTTGATTATACTAAATTTTGAATAGGGAATATATATGTGCTGATGTATTTATTTCTTACTAATATACAATTTGATGGTAAACAACTATATTGTGAATCTATATATAGGTATGGATGACTTTAATGATCCAACACTCCCTCTTGAGAAAGCCCTTGAAGATACACAAAGGATTGACTACTACTATGGTCATCTCTACTATATTCAAACTGCAATAAAGTATGTGCCCTTATAACATAAAAATTGCTCTAAAATAATTAAATTAATGATTTTTTTGACCAATTTTTTTTAAATTAATGATAGAAATGTATAGAACAATAATATAAATTTTGTCTCTAATTCTCTCATTAAAATTTATGACTAATTCCGTGACACATTTTATTTTTTTCTTATATATAAATTTAGATATAAATTTTATTTTTGTATAGTGCAATTTCCTTCTTTATCTAATTAATCTATTGCGTGTGTGTATATATGTTTAATGTATCCAAATTTTACCAGGGATGGTGCGAATGTAAAAGGGTATTTTGCATGGTCATTGCTTGATAACTTTGAATGGGGTTTAGGCTACACTTCGAGGTTTGGAATATACTTCACAGATTACAATAATGGCCTCAAAAGATATGCAAAAATGTCGGCTATTTGGTTCAAGAATTTTCTACAACATAAAATAGTTGCATATAGTGATTCACGCTAAGAAGATGAACTTTGTGAACATAATATTGATGCAATGAGAAATAATATCCAATAGCCACATCTCTATTATGTGTGATAAACCTCTTCACCCAAGTCACATATTCATTGATGTGTATAAAAGGGGTTTGTAAAGTTGAACGACTTATCTACCTAATTTGAGTTCTTATTTATCAAATTTTTTTAAGAAATGTCTCAAAAACAAATATGTGAGAAAGAAACTCTTGGTGTGGAAATATTTTCTTCCAACACATAAACTTAGAAGATCAATCTAGGATTCAAGTAAGATCCTTAATAGGTTATTAGTTTATAGCTTTAAAGCGAGAAATGTTAGTTTACAATGTAAGAAATGTGCGATTGAGTACAAATGAAAACAAGAGAAATGCTAGCAACCCATCTTCTAACACACACTTTTCAACACACTTTCTTTGATTGGTTAAAATTCACATGGGACACACAAAAAGTATATAGGACCCACATGATTTGGTGGGACCCATGTGAATTTTAACCAATCAAAGGGAGTGTGTTGAAAAGTGTGTGTTAGAAGGTGTGTTGCTAGCATTCCTCATGGAAACAAATATAAAAGTAAAAGTGCAGAATGAAAGAACAAAGATAAAAAGAAAAATGGTACTATTATAAATACAAGGAATGCTAGCAACACTCATTTTTCAGCACTCACTTGTTTATTAATTGAATGAAATCTTTGTATGGGTTCAATTTTCAAAGTGTTGATCCACAATAATTTAAACCAATAAGAGAATGAGTATTAGAGAGAGTGTTCAAAAGAGAGTGTTCATAGCATTACTCTTATAAATATATGGGTGATGACAAACATCGTTTGTTCGACAGGCTAGTAAGATGTATTATCTTATGAGGGCTGGTGCCTTATCTAGCGGGCAAGTTTTTCGAACTGAAATGAATTCTTTTGAGTGAAGATTGATTCTAGAATTTATTGAGAAGAAAATATGTTAATTAACTCTACCATGCATGTTTGTCATGTGTATTCTAACTTCCTTCTACAAATATCTTCTTATGCTTTGATTGTGAATGTTGAAGAACTATCAACCGTTGTTAGAAAAGGCATCTTTGATACACTTTGATATGGCAATATTGAGAAGCTATGCAATTTGAAACTTTGAATGGCCCTCGACATTTATCTTTAAATTTCTTCACATTGGTATTTGAAAAAATAGTCTTTGAACTTTTAGTCCTTGAAACTGAACTTTTCTTCCAATGTCAACCTTTGGAGGAAGATAATAAAATTCCCTCGATATTA
>Ga0315913_1007953_pt1 | contig 12631 bp, 8 predicted proteins | sample MpolsnodulesMG_FD_207736 | JGI IMG/M metagenome (GOLD analysis project Ga0315913, IMG submission 207736) | Medicago polymorpha root nodule microbial communities from Los Angeles, California, United States - small nodules | ecosystem: Host-associated > Plants > Roots > Nodule | place: USA... | reverse complement strand
ACATTCAATAATAATAAGCATATAATTCATCAACGGAATTTAACAACCTAAACAACAATAATTAACAACAATAATAGTTCACATATACTTATCATCAATAATGTTTCACATATGCTTCATTTATTTTCACTTAGCATTTAAATAAACAACAACTATTCAACAACGACGACGACAACTCGACATTAACGACAATGCAACGACACAACAACAACTTGACTATGCAATATGCATGTGGTACCAATCAACGTGTTAGAGGAATAAGCTCTTCAAGCAACGCTGGAGTAAAAACTCCTAAAATCAACGCTGGAGCATAGCTCCTAAAATCAACACTGGAGCATAGCTCCTAACTTTATATGAGTATGCATGGACTCAACAACTTAATCAACAACAACGTAAAACGTCAACAACAACGTGCAACATCAACAACAACGTACAACTTCAACGACAACGACAACATCAACAACAATGACAACATGTTAAATTCAATTTCATAATTATATAACCTAAGATTAGAGAATATTAGTCCCACCCTTACCTTAGATTAGATGATTGCAAGGTTCTACGAATTCTTCTCTTCTCTAGGTTCTCCTCTTTTTATATCTCACACCCTCAACATATTTTCTAACTAAATCCACATATCTTCTAATTAAATCCACGTATTTTCTAACTAAATCAACGTATTTTCTAACTAAATCCAAACCAGCCCCTCAAATATATATATTCTAATAATCCAACATATTCTACTAAATAATAATATAAAACCACTTAATAAAATATAATACACCACAACACGTCATAAATCAATCATAAATCAACATAAATCATATAAGTCATATAATAAAATATTAAAACATCACAACACGTCAAAAATCAACATAAATCACATAAGTCATATAAAAGACTCTAAACTCAACCAAAAATAATTAAATAATAAATAGGACGTTACAGGGACCATCTTTGAGCTTGTTGTAGTAGAGACAACTCTTATACGGGCTTCTCGAATAGCCAATCTCAATCATGTAGCTATCGAACTGCTTATGCCACTGCCTCGTAGACTATTTCAATCCATATAAAGACTTCTTCAACTTGAAAACATAATCCTCTTTTTTGGGTTCCTGAAACCCATCTGGCCGAGTCATGTTTAACTCCTCTTCTAACTCTCCATGTAAGAAAGCTATCTTCATGAATAGTTGTTCGAGCTCTAAGTTCTGATGTGCAACTACAACAAGTAGCACCCTGATGGAAGTGTGTCCGACTACTAGTGAGCATATTAATAGTCTACTCCCTCTTTTTGACTAAAACATCTAGCAACTAACCGAGTTTTATACTTGATTGCCTCAGTTGGTGACAACCCTTCCATCTTCTTGAACGACCATTTACCAGTCACTACCTTTCTCCCCGACGATCTTCTAGCTAACTCACAAGTCTGATTCTTCTTGAGTGACTCCATCTCATATCCCATGGCAGCAAGCCATTGGACAGATGCAGTACCAGTAACAACTTCTTTGTAGGTGAATGACTCTTGAGGATCCACTTACTTTGCAACCTGTAAAGCATAAGCAACCATGTTTTTATAGCCATACCTCATAGGATGTACCCTAAAATTAGCTCTTTTAAGGCGATTTAGAGCTATATTGTGATATTCCCCCAGTGCTAATGGAACAAATAATACTTCTGCCTCTGAATCTAACTGAAGAGAGCCATCCTCTTCTTCATAAATAGCCTCAAATTCTCTCTGCTCTACCTGCTTCTCAACACCACAATCTTCCGGAATAGTGAAGTTTGGAGTTGGGTTAGACATGGAATTTTCATCAAAGACAACATTCCTACTTAGAATACTATATTCTATATCATTTCACACCATCCCTATAGTGTACAAATACTCCTTTCTTCGCTCTTGGCTACAACTTCCCCTCGTTGAGATGATAGTATACCGTGCAACCAAAACTCCTAAAAATAAAATTATCAGCAGATTTCCCATACCACGGTTTATAAAGAGTTATCAGATTTATACATGTGTGAGATCCAAGATTTATCAGATAGCAAATATGTTAACTACTTCCGCTCAAAACTTTCTTGCTAACCCAACATTCAAGAGCATACAACGAGCTCTCTCTAGAAGTGTCTGGTTCATACGTTATGCTACACCATTCTACTGAGGTATTGGAACATGTCTAACTTTGTTCAATGTACATAATTTACCAGTGTGAGTCCTAATCTTGATAGTGTTCATCCTAACCACCTTGCAGACAGAGCTATTGGACATAGCAATGTTGCCACCATGCAAATTCTCATAGGTTGAAAACCATTCTCTCATAGGACAAATATGATAAGATGCTCTGGAATCCAGAACTCACACATCAATGTAATATGTGTGACTATCAGTAACTAAGACGATATCTTCTTTGGAATGTGTACCATCCTCGACAACAACGACAATACACGATGCCTTCTCTTGTTTCATATGCCTCTTCTTGGGACAATTATGCTTCCAATGCCCTATCTCCTTACAATAGTTACAAATATTTATCGGTTTCGGACCCCTACTGACAGGTTTATGAGAGAACTTATTTTTCTCTGATTTACAATATCCCTGATTGTTGTTTGCTACTTGAATAAAAGTCTGACTATCCGAAACAGTTCCACTACAGCTATGTCACAGTTCTCTACTATGAAGGGTAGACCTCACTTCTTTCAGACACAATGAATCTTTACCACTAATGAAAGACTCCCTAAAGTTCTCATATGACAATGGTAATGTAGACAATGGTAAATAGATTCATCTTTAAAGTAGACTTCGAAAAGGTTATGACTACATGAGTTGGATTTTTTTAAGTATATGCTAGTAGATCAGGCTTCGTCCTCAGATGGTGAATATGGATTCAGGCGTGTTTATCCTTCTTAAATATGTTTAGGGGGGTCACTGTGGGTAGTTTGTGACTTCTCGTTTGCAGTACGTACACAATATTATCCTCATTAGGGAGCATCTGTTGAAAATTTGTTAATGATGAAGGAGAAATCGATGTTTTAAGCTTATTTATGTGTTGTGAGCTTACTATCACTAGAACTTTGAATTTCATGATGTTTGAATAGATTTGATACATTGTATATGTGAAGTTGGATGTATGTGATGTATATGTGATGGGTTTGCTTAACCATGGTGAGTTATATGATTCCATAATATGTGATGAGGATACATAACAATGATTTGATGTTATTAACTTGAGATGGATGATAATTGATACGTTATGATTCCCTTAGACGATGAAGCAGTGATATTTCCAATACATGATTAACATGGTTCTCCTAAGGATCGTCATATAAGCTAACGAGGGGAAGATCTAAATGTTAGGTTCATAAAGGGGAGATTATTTTGTCATCATTTAGGTAGCGTCTGACAAGTCTTAACATTGTTAGAGAGTTATATTGTATTTGAGACAAATCATGGAGGGATACAATCCAACCATGAGGATAGGTTTCATATCTTAGGCGTATATCGATGGGGAATTCCTAAATGGCTTAGTGGGTAATTCCCTAATGCCAAAAGCTACCATGAAACACACATATAGCATATATGTTGCATATAAGTGTCTTTGGTTGATTTAGCGGAATCTATATATGAGAACATTGACTTGTTCGTTCACTTGTGTGATGACGTATTGTAACAGCCTCCTTATCAAGTACTTCACAATAGAATAATACCATAGAAAAAGGAGAAGTATAATCTAAGAGAATGTATATCACTAGTGTGCTAACCCATGCAATATACGGGTGACAGACTACTGTTTTTTTGGTCTCTAAATATATACAATTTTTTTGCTTCTTTAAGTAGCGGACTTTTAAATATTATTTGTCTATAAGTTTGATCCTCTAAGTTAAATGTGATATTGCGTTGAGAAAAAATAAAAGATCACATTTTTTAAAAGGAACATACTTATAGTATTTCATTAGTAATCAAATCTCAAATACATGACAATACATTGAGAAAAAATATGAGAGGTAGCTAAATATGAGGATACCTTTTCTAAAGCACGAGCAATCCCTTGGTTTGCCTTCAGCTACACTCGACATGAGAGTTTTGAAAAAATAAATTACAATTTTGCTTACAACCATACACAATTCTTCCAAACCATGTGATGTGATTGTTGCCTTGCTTGAAATAATCCACCACTTCCTTTAAATCAAGACCAAAATTCATTTTGTCCAGTTGGCGATCTGATACCCACAAGATGGGATGATAACGCCTCAACGCTTCCCCCACATCCAATAAACACAGTGGCGAGAACCAAAGAGTCCTCCATTTATTTATTTTGCCCTGGAGCCGATTTCACACACACATGAACAAAAGCATTATTCCCCTGCTGAGTCATTGTACATGTGTTGGTATTACCATTTGCACGACAATGTCTAGGCTGCCTCGTCGCATTAACCAATTTTTAGTCTTCTAGTAGATGAATTACACACTCCTTTATATGGTTACTCATCTCATCGGAATGTGGCCAAAGTTTCATATTTATGCTCTTCCATAGACTCCACAATTCAATTATAAAATGCTCACTTTGATATGCATGGAAGGGCTGCATTAAAAGGAAAATCACCTTCTTAATATTATAATGTTGTTGACGTGCATCATTGATCTCATTCCAAAGACTAACAGTTTGTCATACGTCCACTTCACGCGAACAATCAAGCCAAAAATAATACTATATTCTCAAGACTTATTACACATCACACAATTCACTGGACATGTAACGACTCAGATGCTCAGATTGACTCTGTTGGAATAAAATGTGTTTAACATTGCTACCTTTAGTTTTGATGATAACAAAGTATTAAAAGTTCAATTGGATATGTTAATATTTGTTCAAGTGTGCAGGACCATATACTAAAATTTTACAAGTCTTAAAACAAGGTATTGGTTCTAAAAGAACAAATGAGAGCAATGAAATTTACAAAGGAAGCTTATGTTGCAAGTCTGAGTCTGAAGATTCATCAGAAGCTGACTACCACAATCTGACGTCATCAGAGTCTGAAGTCAAGAACCTGAAATTAGTTAAAGTTAGTTATTTGAAGACACAAGTTTGTAGAAGGAATAGAAGCCTAGAGCAACGGCTATTTCAAAGGAATTAGAAGACATTGAATGCTTATCCACTGAAGAGCGTAGAAAAGAAAATAGTAAAATTGTACAACCACTACTCCACTACTCCACTCACTGTCTACATATAGTACTGCTACAGCTTTGTCTACGTTGGTTAATTCTCCAAACAAGGAATGGATTTCAAATTATTCCCTCCTAGGACATTAACTAAATCAAGAAACAGATCATTGGTGATTTGATCAAGTTTCAGTAACGACTCTTTGATGTGCTGACAATCTCTCAACGTCTCTTTCACACCTCTATATAAAGGAGTGAAGACTTGAAGATTTAGAGAGACTCTACAACGTTTTAAAAGTGTCAAAACTCCGCTGAAAATGTTGTGCATAAAACACTAAGAATTTTTTATAAAGTTTCATATCTTAGAAATTCTAGAGTCTTAAGAGTCTGATTTTGATTTGTATTGTGAACACCACTGAATCTGATAGTATATCAAGTGTTCAATCCAAACATCTTTATGTGTAATTTTGTTTGTTTAGAAGTTTCCAAACTCGTCACACAAGATTCTACACTTTAGAAGAAACCTTGAGTCTCCAAATTCTAGTCCACTGCCATAGACGCCGTAAATGAGAGGTATCTGCAATATTTTCCATATATAATCTATATGCAATATGAACCAAATAATGACAATCCTTCTCGGCTATCCACACCATAGAATAAGCTATAGGTTCCAAGTTTTTTTTAAATGTTCAATGAGATTTCTAACCTTAACATATTGGAATGTGCACTTATCACGATAATAGGAGAAATACTCATACCATCCGCCATCCATGGCTCACCTATGAGCGGAATACTTGCCCTAATACCAATACCTCATCGAGCGTTGTTGCTTCTCGCCACTAATTTTTTTATTTTATTTTTATTTTTTAAGGAATATAACAAAATTGATTTTTTTTTAGGGAATGATGTACACATGTATATTACATACTCTAGGAAACAATTGTATAATATAAAGATAAAGAAGGGATAATAGTCACTTTAGTTATTGAATGTGTAATGAGTAGTTTGAATAGTTTTTCAATGTATTAAAATTTTAAAATAGTCCTTGATTATGCACTATGTTAGTCAAAATACTCTTTGGCGCTAAAATAATTTTTCAATGTCCATTCATATAAGGACTAAAATAACAATAAGTAAATATTTATAAGGACTGATATGACAATAAGTAAGTATATTGAAGGACTAATATGGCAATATTAATGAAATATTTTAACATCAGAGACTATTTTGACTAAAGAATTACACATCAATACATTGAGGGACTATTGTGACTACTCGTTATACATTTAGAGACCAAAGTGACTATTACCCCGTTTAAAGAAATAATCTATTTTGATAGGTTAAAGACTTTTTACTATTTGATTTTGATGACGTACTTATAACACCGGCTTAAGTTTGGGATTTATTTTTTAGCTCTGGTAGGTAACATCTGGTTTAGAAAATTATACTTATTTTGATTCTCAAATTGTATTCATCTCCCCTTTAACATTGTGACATATGATTACTTTATCTAATGAATTTAATTTTCAAATTTAGTGACGTGATAAGTGAGACTTGATATCATTTTTCTCCTTTTTTCTGGAAACCTTAAATATTAATAGTCTCATAGGATTCAAATACTTGCTTAACCTTGACATCAATTTTCTCCTTTTTTCTGGAAACCTTAAATTTACTTTGCCATCAAAGAAACAACCATAAATTCAACTTACTTATCAAATTCTACACTTGCATTTAATGGTGTACCATCCTTATCCAAATTGACACAAATTTTGTAAATAAAAGGAAAAATATACAAAAATGTAACAAGAATCTAAAAGAAGACATGTAAGTGATCATGAGCATGCATTTGTATGTATGCTCTTTTCCACAAGCGTGCATGGTCTTTTGGATGTAGAATATAACTTTTAACCTTCACTTCCACAGAATAAAGCAATCAAACTTCAAGTTTCCAATTTGAGAATTATCTTACAAATTAATTGTATATACCATTCGAGAAACAATTGATTATGATTAATTATTTCAACAATTACTTAGTATTCTCCATAGAGTACCTAAATTCGTAGAGATCACGAAAGACATATTCCTTATTGAGAATTAAGTAATCATTTTCTTTTTGTTGTCTTCCATAAATAGACATAATTTTTGGAATTACTTTTCATGATAAGATTTACAATAAACGTTTTCTTTTTTACACAAAATGGAGTTTAAACTTGAGAGATGTCTACCGGGTCTCACTCAAGATAAGAGTTCGTATATATTTTTTTTCAAAATAAAGAGAATGAAGTCAAATTTTGACAACCAAATTTGTTTTCTCACCATGCACGATGAGAAAGCACAAAACAACAACGTAATATGGAACCCAACTTTAGGGCATGTGGTTGGTAATATTTGAGAATGTAAACATCAATGTATAAGGATATTGCTATGTGGAGCTTTTGATTTGAGGAGTGGGGGACCTTTTAATTCTATCAAGCTTTTAGAGCTCATAGCCTTATAACTTTCGTGAAACTGAAGTTTGTCCTATCATACATGTATATGAATGCATTCATTACATCTCGATCCAAACAAATAAAAGTAAAGTAAATTCAAATTGAATTAAAATGGGACGTAAATGTAACTTTAACCACAATTAAAAAGATGAAATCTATGACAAAAATTAGAGTTAAAAAATTAAAATACACTTCCTTCAAAAAAAATATAAGTTACACTATTTTTTTTGTTGTTGTTATATTGCAACCAATTTAGAGATCTTTTTATTAAAAAAAAAAAATTGTATCTAAAGAGACCAATTTAACAAATGAATTTTCATCATTATTTTGGTTTTTAAATCAGTCGCAAAATGAGTTTGTGACGAATATTTAGAGAGTGATATATCAAAATTGGTCAAATCCTAAGAGCGGCTATTTTGATATTTTTGGTATCTAAATTGGTGTCTAAATTTGTTATAATTCTTTCTTTGCTACTAACTACTAACATTAGAGACAAACATAAGAGGAAAATTTAATCTATATGCTTTTCCTTCTATTTATTTTAATAGATATGTTTTTCCTTTTCTAATTATTGTTGTTGATGTAATTGTTTTCATTAGTTTTTTTCCAAAGAAAAACTTTAAATTGATAGTGCAAGTTTTTTCAACTCTCATAAATGTTTTTTTTTTTTTTTTAAATTAGAGATCTTACAACTCTGTAGTATACTCTAAGTAATACCAATGTAATTAATATGAAATAAAAATTGACATCATTAGTTGACTATGCTTATGGACAAAAAATTAACTAAGGAAAAAATAATTCTTGTAAATAATATATATATATACAATTGATTCTGGTAAATAAAATATGGGAAATGTTAACCAGTGCCCCCGGGGCACTGGATAAGAAATTATAAAAGGAAATATTGTATTAGAACTTGTGTATTCTACTTTTTGAAAGTTAAAAAAGTGTTTTTTTAATGCAAAATTTGACTTTTCTTTTTAGTTTTAGTTCTTTAACCGGTGCCTAACAAGATCCATAAAATATATAAACAAATTCCTCAAAAAAAATTAATTGTTTTTAAACTAGTTAATTATGAATATAATTTATAATGAATTATACTATTTTCACTTTACCAAGTTTTTGGGCCTTTTATTTTCAAATAAAAAGCTAAATGCATTCTTTTCGTTCAAATCAAAATGGAGAATAAATGCTTTCTTCTTTGACAATAAAAGGAAGATTCCAGCCCAAAATGTGTAATACTCATTGTAATAACAAAATAGTTTATACTAGCCAAATTATCAACTCTCATTTTATTCAAAACCGTCAAAATTTGCCAAAAAGGATCCCACCAATTAGTAATCTTTGACTAGATCATATTAATTAACCAACCATCAAAATCCAATACATGATTTACAAGTGTTAGTAAATTTTATAAATCATGAAATCTAGATGATTAAGACTCTCCATGGCCTTCGTATTTCTTCTCTTCTGGATACTTTAACTTTAGGTTATTTTAAGTTTGTGTCCAATCATAGGCAATACTATTATACCGTCATCATAATCTCGTAAGTACAACTCATCATATAGTAAAAGGTTGCAAGAACACTATATGCTCAAGGCGAATTCACCACTTCTCATTATTTAATATGTGTGAGTTTTGCCGTTAAATTTTGAAACCAAACACAAAAGGCCATCATGATAACGCCACAGTAATATTGTGACACAAATTGCCCATTTATTTTACAAACTAACCAACTTGTTATGGACATATTATTCCTTTTATAAAAGTATGATTATAATTACTATAATAGTTTCTGCGATCTTATTTGATTTAACCAAACAAAGCAACTAGACTTCACTTTTCGCTTGTTGAGTTTAAAAAGGTAGAACTCTATGGGAAAAAAGTGAGTTGGGTTTAGTGTTCTAAGGACCTGTTTGCTTGAGTTTCAAGCATCTTTATGGGCTAGAAATGAATATATTCCACCGTATGAATATATTCCTCTACAATGTGAACTTATGGGCCCCATCTTTATGTTTAATTCCATCTTTTGGAAAGTCTCCCTATCTCCTACCCCCCGAATTAAATCGGCATCTTTCTTTAGCGCCATGAAACTTGGATTATACTAGAGATTGAGTGTATGATTAAAATGGATGACATATATTATACAAATTTAGAACATTTAATCTCACTTACTTGACATAATCAAACTTTGGTTACAAATTTTCTAGGATATCACTTCAAGCTGGTTGGAGATCACTTGGTTTTGATCATCAAATCTTCATTAATTGTCTTTAGACTGAAGATCTATTTTAATTCTAAGAAAAACGGCTAGACTCAATTTGGTCTCTAAATAAACAACTTTTTGTATTATTGAAATTTTTGTTATTATTGAGAAAAATGAATTATTCTGTCCTTGACTTATCATTTACAAGAGACGTTCTGATCCCTACAAAGAGAAGAAGAAGAAAAAAACCACCAAGTAATTTGTTATCCAATAAAATTTGGCGAGTATGCCACGGACTTCTCATTTTTATTTAAAGATTATTTGGCTGGCTTGTATTTAGGCAATCTGGAAGGAGAGAAATAAATGTGTCTTCAAAAATGTGGTTCTTGATCCTCTCAGTATTGTTGAAAAGGTGAAGCTGAATTCTTTTTTATGACTTTCGTCAGATGTTGTTCCTCTTCCGTTCGGTTTTTACGATTGGTGGAGATACCCACTACCTTGTATGTGTATCATGTAATTTTTTAATTGATTTGCATTGGTGCGGGCATCTTTGCTAGGTGCCCGTTGTTTGTAACATATTGTGGGTGTTTCATCACATTAGCACATCTTCTGCGGAGTGAATCACTTCTCTTTTGAGCAATATATCCCATTTTGATTTGTTAAAAAAAAATTGTTTATTTTTGTTCTTCCTTTTGTATAGATGTAAAACAAATTCATGTAATGACAGTAATTAACTTGGATCAGAGAGTACTTAAGGAAGAGTTATATAGCTATTTTGTGGTAGTGACCGGGGTTTGAACCCCGAACCTTGCATACTTTATGCATTGTCCCAACCAACTGAACTAAACTCACGAGGACATAGCTTTAAAACACTACATTAATGTTTGCGAGTTTTACATGTTTATATCTACAAAGGTGAACTTTTTATATACCGATATTAGTGTGTATATTAAATATTTTTTTCACTTTATATAAAAAAAACATAGTTTTATATTTGCATCACACTCGTTGCGAATTTTATGTGTTTGTATGTGTGGAAGAAATTTTTTATATATCGATATGATAAATTTTGAAAACTCATGACTGCTTTTAACATATCAACATTGATGTAGTGTTTCTATTAAAAAAAATTATTTTATAAGTAAAATACCATTAAATATTTACACCGCTCTCATTGCAAATTTTATAAGCTTATACCTGCATAAGCAAATTTTTATGTAATGATATAAGAGATTCTATTTGATAAAATTTTGAAAATTCATGACTATTTTCAAAATATCAACATTAATGTTGTGTTTCTATTAAATTTTTTATATATTTTATATGTATAACACCGTTAAAAATTGGCACCACAATCTTTGTGATCTTTATGTGCTTATATCTATAGAATAAATTGTTTATATATCGATATGTGAGTCTCGATATGATAAAATTTTGAAAACTCATGACTAATTTCAAAAGATGTATATCAACATTATTGTTGTGTTTTTATTAAGTATATTTTCAGTTTATCCTTAAAATATTGTTAAATATTTTTCCCGCACTCGTTGCAAGTTTTATGTGCCTACACTAGTGGAAGAAATTTTTTATATGCCAATATGAGATTGTCACTATGATGAAATATTGAAAACTCATAAGTATTTTGAAAATATCAACACTAATGCAGTGTTTCTATAAAGTTTTTTCATTTTATATGAAAAACACCATTAAATATTTGCACTGCACTAATTTTGAATTTTACGTACTTATATCCATGGAAGCAATTTTTTATGTATTGATATGAGAAAGTTTTGAAAAATCATTATCGTTTTCAACATATATATCAAAATTAAGGTGAGGTTTGTAAGCTCCCCCTTAGTTCTATCCAAGTTGATTAAATTCATCATTAAAAACGTTATACTCTCAGAATAATCTCACATTAATAGATTAAGAGATAAGAAGAAGGTTCTATTAATTTAACTTGTTTATAATTAAATTAATGGGGCTCAGAGCCTATTATAAATACTATACATCTACTCCCCCTTTTGTCATCAACAAAAAATTAAAAATAAAGACAAAACGAAAGAGATCAGATAAACATAGTGAGAAATTAAAAAAATAAGTTCAGGTGCTCAAAAATAGTTCAGAAGCACAAAATAGTTCAGAAACGCATAAACATAGAAACTTAAGAGTACAACTAGACAAGCAAAAAAAATTAATGTGTGCAACTAAGGCTTGGCTTGTTTCTGGAGCAATTCCATCATCTCATGGAGTAACTTGTTCGTGTTTCTCATTTCTTCTCTGAACTCATTGTTGCTTCTCATCAAATTCTCTTCTCTAATCCTTGCTTCTTCTAGCTTAGCATCTGTATATGTCTTGTACTCAAGCAGCAATAGTTTCTGATCTAGAAGTTCTTTCTTCAGCTGCTTGTTCTCTCTTTCCAATTCAGTATTCCTTTGTAGTAATTTCAACTTAGTATATGCTTGCTTGACATTGATCTTTGTCAGCCAAGAGATATCCAATTCTTTTGGGTGAACACCAGAAGGGATGACATCTCTGGTTAAAATGCATAAAGGAGTCTTCACAAGTGTTCTACTGACCTCTACCTCTTGAAGGTTATTGACAACACCTCTTAGCCAGTGTTGAAGATTGTTTTGAGCAATGTCTTGTGAAGGGATTTTAAGAGGGGTTTTTCAAAATTTTAATCCTCTTTGCGGAAGAAATCCCATTGAAACGGATCTTGATTAAATCATTAATCACAAATCAAACACATACTTAAACAATTTAAGATTCATGTGTTT
>Ga0315913_1007952_pt1 | contig 12632 bp, 2 predicted proteins | sample MpolsnodulesMG_FD_207736 | JGI IMG/M metagenome (GOLD analysis project Ga0315913, IMG submission 207736) | Medicago polymorpha root nodule microbial communities from Los Angeles, California, United States - small nodules | ecosystem: Host-associated > Plants > Roots > Nodule | place: USA... | reverse complement strand
TAGCCGGTGTCTTATGATGAATTAAAACTACAATGTTTGAAACTTCTTGCATAGAGGCTCTGTGTAGCAATTTCAGAGCCTTTTTGTTTTTGATTTGCAAACTGAATTAATTGAGTTGGTGTTGTGCCATGTTGGCCGATGCTTTTATCCTACTGCCTTGGTGTAGCACAACGAAATGCTTGATATAACAAGAAGATAATGTGCAGTCAAGGCTAAAAAAAGGTATATACTAGATCTGAATTTGTCATTGCTAATTTTATTGCGTCATTACTTTTTATTCCTCTACGACGTTTCAATTCTTCAGAACTCCTATACCTTATGTCGTCTATAAAACCCATTATTCACTCTTTTGTCTGCTGCCTTCATAAAATCTCACAATGAAAGATACTACTCCACACAACTTAAAAGAACCTTCGTTCTATTATGCATGAATATGATTATGGTTGATGAGAAGGTACATGGTTAAACTGTTTTTTTTAAATGATGCTTAAACAGTTGATTGCTTTCAATTTTATCATGTCATTTGAATCAGTTAAACTGTTGAATCTTATAATATGGCCATTTGTTTAATGCTTTAATTTTGTAATGAATCCCTTCTTATGTATACTAAATCATAAATCATAACTTTCCCCCTCCACATTCGTATCTTTATACACATATATAATATATATTATATTTCACTACTATTTATGCCTAAATCGTTGATCGATTATTGTCTGTTATACACGTTATTTTTTAGGGTGGGGAAAATTCATGCAGACGTTTGAAGGCTCTGGTACCTCCTAAAATATTTAAAGAAGGCTCAACTTATGTGGTGTAGGAATTCATAGTTGCTTTCAATGATGTCAACTACAGGCTCAATTTATGAGGCGTAGAAATCCAGTGATGTTGATTTACTTGAGTCAACTAATGAGTTGCGGATGAACCAACTTGAATCACATAAGCCAAAAAGAAGCTCAAATTGAGATGACTTCATATATAACTACAAATGAACACAGATATATTTCTCTGATAATTCTTTTATGTTTGAGTAACACATATATATTTGGTCTTCCATTCTTCCTCACTATGTCAGCTTCTATCGTAACAAATTTTGTAGCAATGGATTTAAATTGTTAACTATTTTCTTATTAATACGATGCAATTTAAGTTGTTCATGCTTTTTCTTATCATGGTATCTAACTTTTTTTAAGAGAATTTCTTTCAATCACCGTGCTTATGTTTTGCTATTGGACTCCAATACAAAGATGTCAAATAAAAATAAATGATTTGTAATTTAAAATGACAAATTTTAACGGATTATACTAACTAAGTCATGTCAATGAAAGTTGACTAATTTGATAACAATTTGGCATAAGGTTTGGATTAATTCATCATGTCAATGAAGGTTGATTAACTTGATAAAAAATTGACATAAGATTTGGATCAAGTTTCAAAGGAGATAATTTTTTTTTAATTGTTTTATACTTGAAATGACTATTAACATGCACAAAATTAAAGAGATGGGTTGAATACGTAAAAAAAAGAAAAAAAGATGGGTTGAATACGTAAAAAAACAATTTGTTGAAGATACCGAAGATAATCAAGATGTTAATGTCTTTTTTTTGAAGGATGTCTTTAAGTGTCGTTTATAGAGAAGTATTTTGTAATATATGATAACTAATTTAAAATGTACGGTTTTCAAAATATATTAATGTCAAGATGATATTCTTAAAAAAAATTACATTTTTATCATATGATTTATTTCACTACATTTTTTTATTTCAATATAACTTATTCGAGCATGTTTTAGTCGGTAAGACCTGTGCGGAGCACGGGTCGGTGGTCTAATATATATTAAATTCTAGCGAGATCGAAGAGGAGGAATATGGTTTTTGCAAACTCAACCAACAACAACAATTAGTTAAGGTGTTGATTCTTTTTTTTCCTTCAAAAATCAATTGACTAGGTGTATAAAAGGATATTTATATATATATTTAGAGTGGTGATACATGCACACCCATATGTGGCATACACACTCAAACCTCCACACAAACATGTGACATGTGGCCTAGACCTCACAAACACTTTGTCTCTTTTTCCATTCATCTATCTCTCTCCTCTCAAATATGTGGGATGTATGGGTGGTATGAAAATATGAGTGGTCTACCAATCATTTTCCATATATTTTCCTCGTGTTTTTTTCTTTACAACGTGACGTAAGAATATTGTTTTTCCCAAATTTATTTTATTATTTTACATTGGTGAGCATGTTTACAGATAAGTTATATATATAATTGGTTGTGGACATATGAACTTATATGAGTGGATAAAAATAATCCTAAAGTTATTTGTTAACTTTTCTATTTTTTGTTTAGTTTTCGGATGGTGGCCCAATTTGGAGGGACCATTTTGAAAATATTTATTTACAAGCATATAAATTACATAGTTTACTCATTGTCTATTCATTTCATCTTCTTCTAATCATGGACAATGAGTTGAATGCTGACGACTATTTGGATCCTGATTCCTGAGTACATTGGCCTTGAGGATGTTGAGTGTCTGGCGTTGCTGGATGAACACGACGAATTGGTTAGCGAAATTTTCGACGATGAGATCGGTGGAGATGTTAAAATTGTCATGGGAGATGAAGCTGAAAATTTGAACTACAATTTTTGGGAAGTTTATTGTATTTCACTTATTTTTCGTATGTAGTATATTTCTAAACTTATTGCATGAAACTATTTAGGTGCAAATCAAACTCGGAGCTACCTCACGGACCATGACGGTAACACTTTGATTATTGTGTTGTGAATTATATTACGTCTTTAACAAGTATAAATCTGTTTTATATGTTTGTTTTATGTTGCATGAGATGTGTTATGATTCAAAATAGCATACGAGAAAATACATTTACGAACTCTTTGTCGTTATTGTCCTCAATCTGATCCACCTTAATTTTATACACAGCAACACAACATATAATAACGACAAAGATCAAGAACAAAAGGTAGATTTTAATTTCGGAACTCTTTGTCGTTATTGTCTGTGTACTGAACTCTTAACTCAAGTTTTTTTGTTAATTTTTTCTTCCTGGTTTAATTTCAGTGTCACTGCCGTTATACACATGCATGTAATCACTGTAATTTTTTGTTATGGCCATAGGTAGTGAGATGATTGAGTTGTGTGTTGATGTTATGATTAAGAAACCGACGAGATGTCCACACAAGTACTAGACTGGTTAACTCAGGCACTGGATACTTGTTATATATAGAGTTAGAGACCTCTCATCCAACATCAAAATTAATAACTTTTATTTAGCAAAAAGCTTAATTGCAAAGGCATCGCTATGATCACTAACATGAAAAATTGTTAGTATCTCAAAAATCAACATAAGAGGACCGTCAAGATATTTTAAAGGAATGTTAGCAACACACACTTTTTAACATTTTTTAGTATTTATTCTTTTATTGGATGAAATGAATATATGTTCCACCACATCTTGCGGGCTCAATTTTTAAAGTGTAGATCCACAATGATTTAAACCAATAAGAAAGTGAGTATTAGAGAGAGTGTTCAAAAGAGAGTGTTGCTAACATTACTCAATATTTTACAGATCTTTCAAACAATACTTCAATTTACTTCTATGAATTACAAACTAGTAAATTATTCTTTCAAAAATAGTTAATAAATTTTTATTAAAAAAGTGAAATATTTTATTTTTTAATGTAGTACTCCCTCTGTTTTTCTTTAACTACCGAATTAAAGAAGCAGATTTTTGAAGTTTTTTTTTCATATTATTCTCTCATATTAATCCACTTGTAAATTTTATTTTTCGGAACATATTTTCTCTTTACAATAAATTTGATAATTTGATATCTTTCTACGGTGACAAACAATTAATATAGACTCTTCAACGAACTTTTTTTGTTATACACATTATCTCTCCCATAACAAACAATTTTTTTCATCAAAATTGTTCTTCTAATTTGTACTTAAATTTTTTAACAATGTTATAATTTCATTTATATAATTTCAATTCTTCAAGGATCCATTGTTATAGGTGACAGTTTTTTAAAAAAAAAAATACTTTGTTAAAAAAATTAACAAACTTGAATTTATCAAATGCATATGATTAATTAGTTTTATCAAAAAGAAGTATAAATAATTGAGAAAGGGTGTCTTTGACAAATTATAGCTTAAAACATCAAAATGACAAAAAAAATTAATCAAACATCGGTTAAATAAAAACGAAAGGAGTATTTAATACTCAATTTCATCCAAATTTATTATATAAATACTTTAAAAATACCTCAAAAGCATTTGTTATCATTTCTCATTTCGAGTCTTATCTCATTCATGAGATATACTTGCTTGGTCACAACACAAGCGCAAATAAATATTATTTGGACGCACACACAAAACCAAAAGAAAATAAAATTGAATAATGTCAATTGATGTGATTAAATAATTGTCCTTAAATTTTTGTCATTTCTTGTGTGGGTGCCTAAATAATATTAATTTGTGGTTGTATCCATGAAAGATTTTCCCCTCTCAAATCGTGACAATTGGTAAATGATTTTTGCTCTTCTTTCAACAAAAAACGCTCACTCTCTTACAAACTAACCAAAATACTTCCACGTGACTTAAGTCACTTACGTTACATTGGTACATCTCACGTGAGTTAACTCACGTAGGTTATAACTCAACGTGAGTTAACTCATGTAGGTTATAACTCCGCGTGAGTTGACCCATGTAGGTTATAACACAGCGTGAGTTAACTCATGTATGTTATACTTCAGCTTACCAAACTCACGTGAATATATTTTGGTTAGTTTGTATGGGAGTGGGCGTTTTTTTTTAGAAGAACAATTTCTCGGTAAAGGGTAGAATTCCATCTTAACTTGTTTGTTCTTCATTTATTTTATGAATCACCCATACCATTAACATCCATCGTGATCGTGTGATTCGTGTCCATTTACTCCAAAGAGTCCAGCTGTCTACGTATCATTTGGTCTTCATCTTTTTTTTTTTTTTTTCAAGTGATCTTCATCTATTTATTTATGAACCATATCTACCAACATTAACTATCTATCTACTATCTAAAGCCAAAGCAAATTTAGTCAAGTGTACACGCTTATAAAAAAAAGGTTGACAAGTGTTTAGGGACATTTTTTTCTAGAGAAGAAATACTGGTTAAGAAATCAAATATATAATAATATTTGTATTAGAAGTTTAAATAATGATTTAAAAAGGGTAATATTTACATTTAAAGTTGTATAATCAATGCATTAATACTTTCTTTTTTGGTTTTGGACACTGGTTAGCATTATCCTAAAAAAAAATATGTAACGTGTTATTTTAAAACAATCTTTCATATTATTTTTTATTTTATGTGTCAAAAATGAATTATTTAAACTTGTGATTAAACAAATGTATAGTCGTTGTCACAATATTAGTTGACATGACTACTTATTAAAAAATATAATATAGTCGGTGTATAGATTAAAAAATATAATAAAAATTATTGATTTTATTAAATTAATTATTGATACATTTTGTCATCATAAATGTAAATTGTAAAATAAAAAGTTGTAAGTGATTTATAACATACTAATTAGTAAATGAATTAAAAAATGGGTCATGTTAACTTGTGCTTGCCACTGAACAAACGTGATTAAGAAACTTATTTAAGTGCAGTTAATTTTTCAGATTTCATGTAAAACATAAATTAAATTTATTAAAGTATCCTTATTGATATTTACTAGAAAAAGTAGCATTAAATTTTGGAAGAAAATGAATGATATGGAGGACTAGTAGTAAATAGTTGAAAAGCAGTTAATTTTAATGCTAAGAGTTCCCAACAACTTCTCTTTCTTTCTTTGTTTGTTGTGTTGTCTTCCGTGGCAGCAACAAACAAGCAGTAGCAGTAGCAGTTTCGTTTGTTGTTACAGATGACGATGATGATGCTTCTACTTCGTCTTCCTCCTTTGTCCTTTCTCTTCTTCTTCATCTTCCCCTTTTCACACTCAATTCCCTTCATTGTCCTTCACGGTATTTTTATTTACTTCATAACTCACTAGCATAGCATCATCATATTCATAATTATTCATGTATGTATGAAAATGATTCTTTATATGGGTTGCAGGAATCGGAGATCAGTGTTCTAACCGTGGAGTCAAATCATTCACGGAAGAATTGATCTCATACTCTGGTGTTAAGGGATTCTGCGTGTATGCTTACTTAACTTTAATTTCATCACCATTTATGATTTATCTACTAATTTTTCTGTGCTTTCTTTAGATTTATTTATATTGTTTTTATGGTATATATTAGTAGCAATTTATACTTGGATTGTTGCTACTGTAATTTAGGGCATGTTTTGATGGTGGATTTTAGAGGTCTAATTATATATTTTGATATATATATGTGTGTGACATTTTTTAAAAATTATTTAATTTATACATGTCGTTAATGTAAATGATTTTTACACTATCAATCAATCATAATCGTTAGATTATTGAAAGTGTTTGAATTTAACCATAACTAGTTCTAAACGTCACACATATGAGTGGTTGTGATTTGCCGACAATGTAAAACTCTTTACACCGAAATTGTATGAAAATTAATCTCTAGATTTATAGCTACCTTAATTTAGAAAAGAAAGATAAGTCATACCCTTGGTTTTTGTGACTAATGAAGTTTTCCAATCTTCTACAGTGAAGTGGGAAATGGATCATGGGATTCATGGTTTATGCCTTTGAAAGAACAGGTAATAAATAGGGCAGAAGGATTTGATGTTTTTATGGTATTGCCTAATGATAATATTGACTAATGGTAATTTGTTGTCTTATATGTCTGCAGACAGATGTTGTTTGCCGGAAGGTGATGAAGAAATTCCTGCATTATTGTGGTAACATTTCTTTTCTTATTGTGCTTTTGAATTTAATCTTTTTACTCTTTTTTTCCACCATATACAGGTGAAGGAAATGAAAGAGTTGAAGGGAGGATACAACATTGTTGGCCTCTCCCAGGTAAAACATAAGAATTAAGATTATTTTTTTTCCTGTTTTTTTTTTCTTTCCTTTCTGTTAATGGATGCTAATCATTTCTCTATTAGAGAGAAGTTGACTTTTATAAAGGTTTTAAATCATTCTAAGATAGCGACAACAGAGTAGGTAAAAGTAAAATCATGTCCATATGTGGTTAAAGGGTTTTATGTTTTTTCGATTTTCAGACTCATCTTTCAGCTTCATCAATGATCCCGTCCTTCTGGTGAATACTAAGTTACTACTAGTATTCCTTCTCTGCCTCTTCAAGGCTGCAATCCTTTTCAAGCCCTTGTAGTTGTTACATTACATGCTTGATCAATGTTCTCAATGGCGGATGGCCAAACTTCGGCCATATAAATTGGGACTGCGATCTATCGCCCCTCTATGACATGTGGCACTTCATAAACTGGCTATGGCGGCTAGTACAAAATACATGATGCTGAGACCGCTATCTGACAAAATTGTCCTTGAACCTTTCAAAAAAATAATATTGTCTTTGGTATAAGTCTATCTTGGTCTCTACTTGTTTTAGGCTCAAGCTCTTTGAGAAGATATTGTTCATTGCCATTTGTTAAGATTTGCAGAATCCACGCCCCACCTGACAAAATATTTAGTGAAGATTACATCTTCACTTTTCCCTTAATTAAGCACGTTTTCCAGCAAGTTGTGACACTTAATTGTAAATTCCATATCATTCATGTAGTTACTTATTTTACTGAAAAGGGAAACCGATATATAATATTGGGGAAGATGACCTACCAACACTTAAGGCTGTGCATCCGGTCATGCATTTGTTAAGAACGCCCGTGCATGATATATGCACGGTTTGGCGCCAATTTTGAAATGGTTCATGTCTGTGCATAACTCTTTCTTTTCCTTTTCTTTCCTTTTTCATTCATTGCAATTTGCAAGGAATGTTTAACTAATTTATTACATAATTCATCTCACAAATGCTTCTTTTTATAGTTTTGTTGTTCATTCTTGAATTTTTGTTATCATACAGGGAAATTTAATTGGTCGAGGTGTGGTCGAGTTTTGTGAAGGAGGTCCTCCCGTAAGAATCTATAATTTTACCAGTGCAATTTTTCCTATAATAGTTCAACTTATTTTGTTGTCTATGTTTCTACATATTCCGTTACGTGGCGAAAAATGTTTTCCATGAAATATTAATGAGAAGTCTTGTCCATAAGGGAGAATTAAGGGAGTTGATTCTGATAAATCAGTAGTTTCATATTCCTGCGAATATATTTTCCACTGAAAAGTCGTTGACTTTCTCATCAATTGTTGAGATTCCACACTTTCCCTCTAAAGCGGACTCACTTCAAAGGAACCAAATTCTAAATTGTTATCTTTATTTCATCTCTCTAGTTTATTATGTTTTACAACAGTAGGGTGTAGAATAGCATTTTGTTTTTTAACTATCTTGTTGTCTTTCATTTTTTCTCATTATACTGTGAGAAATGGGAATGCTATTCATGTGCTTTGAATAAATGTTGATTTAGATCCTTCTTGTTCTGCTTATCCTTCTTTCTTCTATGTATTCATTTTTCTCTTTTCAATGTTCCGTGCATTTTTGCCTCTCTAGATCTGTTAACTTATTCATGAGATATTCTTCCTTATTATTGTTGGGCAGGTTAAGAACTTCATCTCTTTAGCAGGCCCTCATGCTGGTACTGCTTCAGTTCCCCTCTGTGGTGTGAGTATCATCGTTACTTTCCAGCATGATGCCTTTATTATTTCTGAATGATGGTATAGATTTTGGAAATATGGCATTCAATAGTAACAATTTACTTAGTGTTGGCGCCATGGCATTCTTTAATTGTTTTAGTGACCACTTTGATTATTTAATAAGATGGTCCAAACAGATACATAGAACTCAATGCTAATGATGCCACTGGAATCAGATGCTAAACTTGAGTTACTGCAGTGGGATAATATAGAGATGACTTCATATAAGGATGATTTTGAACTCTCAAGAAATTAAAGAAAATAAGACCCTGGCAATTAAAGAGGCCTAGTTCTTTCCCATCGTTTTTTTTTTCCCCCTGTCTTCCAACACCCCAATCCCCTATTGTACCCCCTTCCTTTCCCTAAAATAGACCTCAGTCATCCTTATTCATCTTATAGCACCAAACAGTGAAATATTCATCATAGCTTAATTAATTTTGGACTTGACAGTATAGAGAGAGTAGTGGAGGTAGTCGAAGGGAAAAGATTTTTTTAACCTAACATGACCTTTTATTTTTCAGTTGAAATAGAGGGGGCCGAAAATGAAGCATATTTTCTTTCCTGAAATTTCTATATATACTGTGGTAATGCCATGTGTTATGGTTATTTGCAAAATATTGCAGCATGACTGTAATGTGGTGTATCTGAAAACTATTTGTCATGTAACCAGTGTCCACAGATAAGAAATATCTACATCAAAATTTTATTCTGCCGAGTTCTTCCGTTGTTAAATGATTTTTTGTTTCTACAGACAGGTATCTTTTGCGTCCTTGCAGACAATCTCATCAAGGGAGAGGTGTACAGTACCTATATTCAAGTATTTATCTCTATCTTTTATTTATTTTCTCTTTTGTCTGATCTGTAATTTTCTTGTTTTATTTTCTTGTATAAGATATTTGCTTTGTTCAGAATTTATTATCGCATTACTTCGTCGCTCATTAGTTTCTGCTCGCACCTTACAGTCTCTAACATACCTCAATTAAAAATTATAGGAACACTTGGCTCCTAGCGGATATCTTAAATTACCAAATGTGAGTATCAATATTTATTTACAAATTCAAAAGTAATTGATTAGCAAGTCATAACTGATGACTTATATCTCGAACAAGTATAAATTTAGTAATAAAATGTCACTGCTGAGCCTGTTTTTTTCTACTCAACTATTCAGTTACATAATAGTCCATACCTATTTATCATAGTAGTTTGTTTGCATAAAATTTGTTCCGAACCTTCTGATTAAAACCAATTTTGATTTCAGGCCATGCCTAAATATTTGGAGAACTGTAGGTACCTCCCTAAGCTTAATAATGAAAAACCTGGTCAGAGGAATTCCACTTACAAGGAAAGATTCAGTAGCTTAGAGAATTTGGTACTTATCATGGTAAGTCCTCGATCTAAAGAAATCTTTCTTTAATATGTTAAGAATATTTCAAGCTGACTTCATGAAAAAAATGTGTTTATTTGTCGTGTTATGTTATACTGCAACAGTTTGAGCAAGACACAGTTTTGATACCGAAAGAAACATCCTGGTTTGGTTATTATCCAGACGGCTTCTTCAAGCCAGTTCTACCACCACAAGAGGTATCGTTTTTTATTTGACTTGTCTTGATATTTTCTGTGATACATGGTACCATAATTGGGAATTTGTATCCCATATATTAAATTATATATCAGTAGAGCTGCTTCCGTAAGCTTCTATTACCTATTTAAATGCCATTGGCATTTCAACATAAAAAATTTGTAGGTTTCATTTTTTTTCTTGAAATGGCCATTCTAGACAGAGATGTCTGAAACACTTATTTGAAATTCCTGGCATTATTAGGCTAGCTGTTATTTGATAGCTTCGTGTCACTACACTGTGATGTAATGATCAAGCAAACAACAGATTCAGCCTCAAGTGAAAAAAAAACCAATAGTTCTACAAAAGATTTCTTGTAGTAGGCCAATTGTATTTTTCCATAACTCCCTTAATCTGCTTTGCAGACAAAACTCTACACTGAAGACTGGATTGGCTTAAAAACTTTAGACAAAGCTGGCCGTGTCCATTTCATTAGCGTTCCTGGAAAGCATCTAGGGATATCCGAGGCGGATATGAAGAAACATGTAGTGCCGTATTTGAACGGCAAAACATCAAGAAATGATGGCACCACTAAGGCTGGCTTTCGGAGGATGCGAGGAGGTAATCAGAGATTTATTCAAATCAACAAGATGGAGTAATGTCACACAGTGGAGGAAGAATCATATATGTAGCTCCAGCCACGACATTGATATATAATAGATTGATCACTGTCACCTGTGTAGTGTATACCACGCAAGGCTTTCAATGGTGAAATTATTGGCAATATAGGTCTACCAAAATAGAAGTCATGTTATATTTAGTTGATAAACAATGATCTAGTATATTGTGGGGGAACAAGTGTTTCGAATAATCAAAAGAGCTATTTACATCAAATTACTTGATATATATAAGACTGTGATGCATATTGCTATTAGTTCAAGCATCATTTTCTTCATCCTCTCTTTTATTTCTCTCATCTATATCCTTCCACACCTCATCTGGAAATATAAGACAATTTTTATCTTTATTTTTGTCGAAATTTTTAGCCTTTGTATATATTATAGAAGTATTAGAAAGTTGTGGTTAGTCCTCTCAAAAGTAATTATGATTAAATGTATCAAGACCGTCCTGAATAGTCTGAGTATTTTATTTAAATTAAGAAAATGATGCTCCAATAATTGTTTGAATATTATTCTTTTTGCTGCAAAATCATTTATATTTGATAATAATTAAGGTTCTTTAAGAAAAAAATTCTATAAAATATCCTTAATGATTTTTTATTCTTCAAATTGAACTTCAATATTTGATAGAATTATTATGAGATAAAGCAACGATTCTTGGAGACTTGCTCTCTAGACACCTAGCAATTGTTCACCGGAACCTAAGATACTCCGTTGATAGTTAATAACAGTTCAAACGCTATTTAAATTAGTTAAACCAATTTAAAAAAATGATTTAACTGATTTATAAAGTGTTGAAGGATAATTAACTTATGTTTAACAACAAACAGTAGTTAACTACCTTGTTTCCGTAAACATAGCACAGTTGGCTAGTACAGTGCATTGTTATATGCAGGGTCGGTGTTTGAACCCTCAGATACTCCACTTATTCATTTAAAAAGGTGAATTCTAGTCATTAACTTACTTGATCAAATAAAAATATCAAAGTTAACTATCGTAACACTTTTTTAAAATACATGTAAACAATTGTTGATTGATTTATAATATGTTATAAATATTTGGTCGTAAAAGACTTATCAGCGTACTCAATATTTGGTTCTTTGCATATAGAATTTTTTTTTTATCATCGTATTATTTTCTATAAATTTGTCGTTTTTTTTTATTAAACACACATTAATCTCCATTTCATTTTAAATTATTTCAGCACACTGACAAAAGAATTTGCAAATGCAATTTCTCATCAGTAGATAACAACTTATACCAAATAATCATGGTTACAAAAACTCGAAGCTTCACAAAGGTAAGAGACTTGAGAGCGATAAAACCTTTTTTTAAGGCTCTAATTTAGAATAGGATTGGGATTTAGTCATTTAGGAGTGGTTACGTTATCTATCTAGTCTACTATGAATTAGTCCTAGGATAAAAAAAAGGGCTCGATATTTTTTTGGTTTAATTGCACTTTTGGCCCCTTATGTTTCAAGAAGTTGCGATTTTGGTCCCCTAACTAATTAAAATACTAAACAGCCCCCTATGTATTGGATCTTTGGCAGTTTTGGCCCCCTAGACCAATTTTGACTCGGTCAACGCTGACGTGGCACTTCAAAGCAATGCACACGTGGCAGATTTGAAGTGCCA
>Ga0315913_1007951_pt1 | contig 12633 bp, 10 predicted proteins | sample MpolsnodulesMG_FD_207736 | JGI IMG/M metagenome (GOLD analysis project Ga0315913, IMG submission 207736) | Medicago polymorpha root nodule microbial communities from Los Angeles, California, United States - small nodules | ecosystem: Host-associated > Plants > Roots > Nodule | place: USA... | reverse complement strand
TAAGCAAGTTTAGTTAAATAAAATAAAAATTGTTAAATAAAAAAAGTCGATTGAATTCATAAATACATTTATCATTTTGGAGATGAAAATAATTTGAAATATATTTAAATATTTAAAAATAAATGCGTTAAGTAATAAAAATTATATATATGATATTAAAAAAATAATTAAACAAGCATGTCCTTTTATGTCATTTTATATTTATAGTCATTTCAACATCTAATTTTACCAAACACTTTTAATTTTAATAAGCTAACTTTTCAGCTATAAGTTATCAGCCATCAGCTATAAACTAGTTTTTTAACTATCAGCTAACTTATAGTTTTTTTTACCAAGCACACCCTTAATCTCTCTGGTTTTAGCAATTTAATTCAAATATTACTTTGTGCTCATTGAATAAAAAAATTGATTGAGAATTTTTTTAACCTTAATAAACTCAAGAATCTTATTCAAATTTTGAACCTTTATATACCCAAGAATCTTATTCAAAGATTCATAATTTTAAAATGGGTTATTAAATGCAGGGACGTTGCATATTATAAGAAGGAGCTGGGGTTTGAACCTCGGACACCCCACTTATTCATCTTTATGAGGTGAATTTCTAGCCACTAGGCTACTAAACCAAAAAAAAAGGGTTATTAAATCTCATTAAAGAATAACATATATTTTATTTGTCTACTTTGTCAATTATGCAAATTTCATGTATAAACTTTGATAAACAAAATTTGTATCTTCTGTATTAATTGTTTTATCTTGATACAAAAATGTTGGTAATATTTTCGTGCAGAATTGTTAGGAAAGGTTTCACAATATTGCTCTTTGAGATTTGAGAATTCAACAGCAGAACCCCGATCTTTCAACAATTTTTGGGGTTGCACATGAACCTTGGCAGTTGGCACCCAAGATTCAAACCTTTTCCGGTAACCACTCTTGTGCAACCAATCTGATGGGCCTAATCAATCGGAGAGTCTCCAAAATCTTTCCATGGTCCGCTCCAAAATCTTATTGGGCCTCCTTCGATCTAAAGAACTCAACATTTGATCGTTCGATGTTTGTTGACATGCCGTCAATTGATCGTGAGGTGTTGGATGAGGAAACCCCACAATAACCCTGATTAGAGGTGAAAAATCATCTATTCCATTTAGGTTTCAATTCCCCCTAATTGCAAAACCCTAGAATATCACAATCTACGTACAAAGAAATCCTATCTATGTAGCTCACAATGTCTCAATATTCACAGTCAATATCCAAGAGTATAAAATAGAAGAAGTAGGTTTAATACAATTGATTGCGAAAAATTCATTTTAAGAGTTTTTAACCAATATAAAGCATACAAGAGGGTTTAAGAGAACTGACTGTGAAAAAAAAAAAATCATGTTTTGAGAAGAGGTGAGATGTTTCACTTATATAGGTATTGAAAATATGTGAGAAAGTGAAGTTAAAAAATATGATGTAAAAAACATGAGTGAAACGGTTCACTCATAGAAGTGAAACTACTCACGTTTTGAAAGCACTAAAAATTACATTTTTGAATGCTGAGTGAAACAATTCATTATTTTTCTCTGGACAATGAAACGATTCACCTTCATAAGTGAAATGATTAACTTTTTGAAAAACATCAAAAAGTACAATTTTGAAAGCCAAATGAAACGATTCACTTAGACAAAAATATGTATATTTCAAAAACCAACTAATGTATAAATGCAAGGTTTAAAACCAATGTCTGATACATATTGATAAAGATCCACCACAAGTTTGATATTAAAGCTTTATTAAAAAGAAAAGTTTGATATTAAAGCTTCAACATGTAGCATTTACAAACTCACCACAAATCTAAACACACAACTTAAATAAAAAATACTCGCCTCCCGCTTTTAATCAAAATACTAGTCACTGTATGCGAATTCCATCAATCTTATCTTTCATTTAAATAAAAGAATACCCGTCTTTCGCTTTTGATCAAAATACTATTCACTACATCTTATCTTTCATAATACAGTTCTGATTAGCCCATTAACAAAAAAAATCAACCATTTTCTTAAATATAAAATTTCAAATTAAAATAAAACCAAACCAAAAGAGTGATTTTTCTCCTTGAAAAAAAGTGATTTTTCATACAATAAATTAATGCCTCACTCTTTTATAGAATACTTTTTGTCATAAAACATTCAAATATTTTTTTGAAAACTCTAAAACATTCAAATATTAAATTTAATGCCTCACTCTTTTATAGAATACTTTTTGTCTTAACTAAACATAATCATTATTTTTTAAATTCAAACCAAAGTAACGTCAAAGATTTACTAGTTTTTTTACACATGTTAAAGATTTACTCGAGCATAGATCATGAATAAATATTTTCCACGTATTTACCTAAAAAGAAAAGAAAAAGAAAAAGAAAAGAAAAGAAAAGAAGAAGAAATCTCGTCTCGTAGTATATATAAAATCTGAAGTCACACGGTTTCTCTTCAAATTCTCTAAACCTTGTTTTCTGTCTCTTCGTTTTCCTGAAACCACAATCTTCGAATAATGCGCACGCTTTTCTAGGTTTCGTTGATTTCTCTGTAACCGGTTTCACATTGGTAAGTTACCAAACTTTTTAGTATCATTTTTTTTGTTTGTTTTTGATCTGATTTTTTTAATCGATTTTTTTTTCTAAGTTTTTTTGTGTTTTTTTTGTTACAGAAATGATGATGGTGTGTTTGATGTGAAATCTTGTACGGGAATTTGGTTTGTGTGAAGTGTAATTTGTAACTGTTAAGGTTTTTGAAGTTGAGAATTGAATGGGTTATCTGTGTTTTTGTTTTTTGTTTCGGTTTGTTTAAGGTTTGTGGTGTTTGTAGAGTTAGGGTTTTGTGAGAAATGAGGGAAGGGTTGAGATCTCAAACTCCGGTGAGGAAGGGTTCTGTTGGTGGTGGTGGAAAAGTTGTTAGGAAGAAAAGGGTTCGTGTGAAGAATGAGGGTTTGGTTTTGGGTTTAGAGGGTTTAGTGGAACCTACTGAGTTGAATGAGAAGGGTGAAGTTGAGGGATTAGTTTTGGGTGATGAGGGTTCTGGTGATGGGGGAGTTGTTCAAAAGAAAAGGGTACGTCTGCAGAATGAGGGTATGGTTACGGGCGATGAGGTTTTAGTGGGACCTACCGAATCGATTGAGAAGGGCAATGTTGAATGTGCTGACGATGTTGAGTGTGCTGGCGAAGTTGAGGTTTTAGTGAAGCCTACCTCATCGATTGAGAAGAAGGGCAGGGTTGTATGTGCAGGCGATGTTGAGTGTGCTGGTGAAGTTGAGGCTTCAGCGAAGCCTACCTCATCGATTAAGAAGGGCGGGGTTGAGTGTGCAGGCAATATTGAGTGTGCTGGTGAAGTTGAGGCTTTTGCGAAGCTTACCTCATCAATTGAGAAGGGTGGGGTTGTATGTGCAGGCGGTGAAGTTGAGGCTTTAGTGAAACCTACCTCATTGATTGCTAAGATAGGTGCAGTTGAATGTGCAGGCGATGTTGAGTGTACTGGTGAAGTTGAGGCTTTAGTGAAACCTACGTCATCGATTGAGAAGAAAGATGCAGTTGAATGTGCAGGCAATGTTGAGTGTGCTGGTGAAGTTGAGGGTGCTGTGAGAAGAGGACGTGACTTGGATTTAAATGTGAGTTTGTGTATGGATGATGACATAGCTGAGAATGGGGAGAGTAGCCCTCGGAGTTGTTTAAAAGACAGGGATATCAATGTCGAAGCTGAAGCTGATAAGAAGGAGGATGAAGGGGTGAGTGGGGTTCGATTGTTGCGGTCAAGGTCAAAGAACGGGGGTGAGAGAATATCTTATAATGAAGAGAATTATGGTGTCTTTTCTGGGAGCGATGGAAAACATGGTGTGTTGGAGAGGATCAAAGTCAAGATTGAAGAAGCTGATGAGGTTTTAACTGATGGTAACAAGAATGAAAAGGTTAAGGTGAAAATAGGAGGAAAGGGAAAGAAGAAATTGAAACGGAAGCGTGGGAGGCCTCGGAAAACAGAGATAAAAGAGAAAGATGAGTTAGTTGATCAGCCACCGCGTAAGCTTGGGAGGCCTCACAAAACAGAGTTAAAAGAGGATGATCAGTTAGTTAATCAACCACAACGTAAGCCTGGAAGGCCGCGCAACACAGAGTTAAAAGACCATGATCAGTCACCGCGAAAGCTTGTGAGGACTCGCAAATCAGAGTTAAAAGGGGATGGTCAGTTTGTTGATCAATCACCGCGTAAGCTTGGGAGGCCTCGCAAGACAGAGTTAAACGAGGATGATCAGTCACCACGTAAGCGTGGAAGACCCTTCAAGGCCGACCAACAAAAACATCTCATGACCGTGGCACATAATAGTAAAGGAAAGATGAGCCGTGAAAATGGTAAAAAAGTTTTAACTGTAACAGATAGTGCAAGTACAAATGAAGTTGATGATACATGCTCAGGGAGATCTTCTGGCAAAAAGTTAAAAGAGAAGAGATTTTCTCCTGTAAGGAAAAATAATCCACGAAAGGTTTTGAAAACTGAGAATGATGGGATGGTCTCGCCATTGGTATCAAATACTGTGAAAGCAGCTGTTGCTAAAGAAGGGCCAAGGCGTAAAGAACAGCAGTTGGTGAGGGATAAAATAAGGGAATGTCTCTTTGCTGCGGGATGGACAGTAGACCATAGACCTAGAAACGGCAGAAATTATATTGATTCAGTATATGTTAGTCTGGACGGAACTACACATTGGTCTGTAACCTTGGCGTACAAAAGGCTTAAACAGCATTATGAAGCCGGGGATGGTGAAGGTAAGTTGTACAAACCTGGATTTATATTTACACCCATACCGCAGGAAGATTTCAATAGACTAACCAGAGTAGTTACCAAGTCCAGAAAAGGAAGTAATGTTAAATGTGAGCCCTTTGAAGGAAAAGGTGGAAAGAAAGTTGGAGTCAAACGAAATGAGAAAAAAATAAAACCTGATTCTGGTGCAGGCAAGGGTAAGTCAGTAAAGGGGAAAATGAAAAGGAAACTTAAATGGAAACGATCGCTTCCTGAGGAGGGCAACACAAATGTTACATCACCTAACAGGGATCGTAAGCGGCACAAAACACAGAATAAGACGCGGAGCACTCTGTTGGTTCGTGATGCTACAGAGGAGGTAGATTCAGAAATTAATGGATATGTGCCATACAGTGGAAAGCGAACCATACTTTCCTGGATGATTGATTTGGGCACAATCCTCCAAAATGGGAAGGTCCATTATACACAAGATAGGTTGGAAAATGCTTCACTGGAAGGTAAGATCACAGGAGATGGCATTCACTGTGGCTGCTGTAATGAAATCGTAACAATTTCAGACTTTGGAGCTCATGCAGGAAGCAAACAATCTGATCCTCTGAAAAATATATATACGGAGGCAAAAACTTCACTCCTACAATGCCTGTTAGATTCATGGAATAAACAAGATGAATCTGAACTTAAAAGTTTTCATTTCTTTGATGTTGCGGGTGAAGATCCAAATGATGATACATGTGGTGTCTGCGGAGATGGTGGAGACCTGATCTGCTGTGATGGTTGCCCATCAACATTCCATAAAAGCTGCTTGGATATAAAAGTATGTCTCCTGATGCATGGCTACACGGGTTACTTCAATTTTTTATATAACTTTAATCGGTCTTAATATCTTACTCTTTCATCGTAAATTTCTTACTAGGATATTAATTTTAACTGTTATAAACTAAAAGTTTGTCCCTTTTCCTTTAGTATCAATTATCTCATCACTGAAAAGGGCTTGAATATATGCTAAATTGGTGAAAAATTTGTCGGATTTGTTCAATATCTGTGCCTCTCTCTCTCTCTCTCTCTCTCTGGTTCTTGGTGAAAATATATATGCTTGTTGATTGTTTTTTGCTTCTGAATTTTTACAAGATTTCATGAGAATCAATGGGAAAATCTTGTTTTTTTTTTTTATATACTTCATAGTTATTAGATGTATTTGTGACATCTGCGAACTGAAATTTGTGCAACTTAATTATGTTTGTTCTGGAAAGTAAAGTGTATATTCTTTTACGCAGAAGTTCCCATCTGGTGACTGGCACTGTGCTTACTGTTGTTGCAAATTTTGTCGGTTGGTTGGCGGAAGTTCAAACCAAAGTGTTGTCAATGATGAGTTTACTATGCCTGCATTGCTCACATGCCATTTATGTGAGGAAAAATGTACGCTCTTATCTATATTCTTTTGATAGCTAAATACTTATTTCTCATGAGGAGCTGTATTACTTCCCAGCTAGAAATGAATATGGCTCTTCTACCTTTTGTAGTTCACATATCCTGTGTTGAGGCAAATGGTGGCAAGACCCATGATTCCAAGGATGCATTATTTTGTGGAAACAAATGTCTAGAGGTATGGTCTATTTTTTTTTCTTTTCATCCGCTCGAATTGCTCACTGTATGTAATTGGTTGATGCTAAGTTACTGTATAATTCCACTGGTTTGTTAACTCCTGTTGATAAATATTACCTAATCTTTACACATTCTGGTCATACCAACAAGCTTACGGTTTTTTATTTTTATAATTTTTTTTTACCTCCAGTTATCAGAGAGACTTGAAATGCTTCTTGGGGTTAAACATGAAATTGAAGATGGATTTTCTTGGTCTTTTATTCGCCGGTCAGATGTTGGCTGTGATCTCTCTCTGACAAATCCTCAGTTGGTAGAATGTAATTCTAAGCTGGCTGTTGCATTATCAATAATGAATGAGTGCTTCATGCCATATATTGATCATAGAAGCGGGACCAATCTGCTCCGCAGTATTCTATATAATTGTGGGTAAGATCACATGGCCTCTTTTTTCATATGAAAACATTATCCAGATCCTGCATTTGCCTTTGTAGATATTCCTTTAGTGGTTGCAATCTTGCAGTTTTTTTTTTTTTTTTTTTTTTACGCACAAGCACTCACACATAAATATGTTGTAGTTTCACTCTCTTAGCCGCACAATAGCACTGTGCGAGCAGTTTCTGCCATTGAAATGTGGGATGATTTCCTTTTGTTAAGACTACCACATTAGATAGTGATATGACTTGAATAATTTGTTATAAGTGGGAGATAGCCCTCATCATATGCTAGACTTTGGGGTTAAGTTAGGCCCAAATTCAAATTTTAAGACGATATCAGAGTTTATCCTAAACGAACACCCTGTCTAGTCCTGCAAAATTCACGCTCCAGATGTCCAGTTCTAGGTGTGAGGGCTCTGTGTTGAGAATCTCACATTGGACAGTGATATGGCTTGAGTAGTATAAGTGGGGTGACGGGCCTGGGGATGAAGATATTTTTGAAACACTCAGGATTTTTTTTCCTGAATAGTTTAACTACCTACAAATTAGGGTCCTCATGAAACATTGAACCCAGATACTCTCGATCGAGATGACTGTAACTAAAGCTGTTTAACCAGTTGAACACAGCCACTTGATTCATCCAAGTCCCACTTTAAAACGAGACAAGTCTTGAAAATAGTTTATAAAAGGTGACAACACTCGCTTAACAAGCCGGTTTGCAAGGATGAGTTAAACTCAATGCAAAACTAACATGATATCAGAGCCCATCCATTAACAGTACTGGGCTTGAAGAGCTATATTGGGAAATCAAAGTCCCATATTGAAAAGAGATAAGGTATGAAATTAATTAATAAAAGGTGATGCCTCTCACCTTACAAGCTGTTTTGTAAGGATGAGTTTGACCTAATCCAAAACCCAAGATAGTATAAAAGATCCTATCAATTTTGTGTGTCAAGAGATAAGTCCTGGAAATATTATTCATGCACCAAACTCATTAATCTTGGGCGTGAAGTGATAAGGCCTGCAATTAGTTTATATAGTGGCATTCTTCATCTTACAATCTAAGGATGCTTTAAGCCTACTGCCAAATCTGAGAATATTTAAGAAAATAAATGACTGTGTCCTAGTTTCATCATTCATGCATAAATTTTTTAAGTTAGGATAGATAACTATTATTCTTATACAATACATGCTTTCTTATATTCTTGTTATGTCATTTTTTAGGTCAAATTTCAAACGGCTGGACTATAGTGGGTTTATTACTGTAATTCTAGAGAGAGGTGATGAGATCATCTGTGTTGCATCTATCAGGTATTTGTCCATAGAAATGCTGGGGGTGATTATTCAATATCCTCTGCAAATGATTGGGTTTATTGTTTTAATGTCGATAATTATTTCAATTACCATTCTTTTGAAGTAAATGTGATATAGGTATTTCCTGCCAATATGTAATTAATATCACCTTTCCTTAGATTATTGTAAACGGATAATTAACTACCTAGAGTGGAATGTCATTGATCATGTGCACATTAACAGTCAAAAGTCAAAACATCATTTTATGATGCACACGTGCTGCTAAAAGGTAACAAGATAAGGTATGGAATTAACTAATAAAGGGTGATGCTCCTCACCTTACAAGCCTGTAGAGAGTGTTTATGCTCCAAACTCAATAAAGTTGGGTGTGAAGAATCGAGGATCACTAGAAAACAGAAAAGGGCTTTTTGTAGGTTTGGTCCAAGAGGATAAATTTGACAGGACTTGCCCAAAAAGATCATAACGTATATGTTCACAAAAGAAGGGTCTTCGTTAGCCCAAATAAAGGCAAGACTCGGTTCGATCTGAGATAGTTTTTCTGGCGAATTTGACCCGAGTGTGAGAGCGAGGTGTCCTCCACTACGAGCTCTTACAATGCACATGATTTCTCCCCTGCAAATCTTTCGACACGTGTGCCTGTGCCACAGTTTTTGCGAGCCTTTTCGGTGTGTTATCCTCGATGCAGACCCTTCTGGTTTGTTCACTGTTTACGCTGCACAAGCTGTCTCCAAGTCCAGCCCTTTTGGCAATAGTATTGATGCAACATGGGTCGAAGACCAAAGACAATAAAATGGATATGGGTTTGGAGCAGCAACATAAGTTGGAGAAAAGTTAAAATCTTGATTACATATTTAAAATCTTGTCCTTAGTTTTCTCTGCTTTAGCTAAATCAAAATTTCCCTTGTATAGCTTTACTTCGCTGCCCAGTTAGCAAATGTGTAATCTAATCATACTTTGTGAAATATTTTCTTTTAATTGATGGAAGAGAGTGTGATTTTTATTCTGATGGTTTTAGTTTTATAATTCATCAAATAGGATCCATGGGAACCGACTTGCAGAGATGCCATATATTGGGACCCGCTATATGTATAGGCGACAAGGAATGTGCCGCCGGCTTCTAAATGCCATTGAATCGGTAAGTTCAGCATTTTTATATGTATCTTCAGTTTTTGTTGCTCACAATTTAACTTGCTCATATTGAATTCATTCATAACCATTTTCTTTTTCCGTTTTTGCAATTACGCCCTTTAGCCTATAACTTTTGTTTTTTGGTTAACCTTGCTTCTGTCACATTTTGCAAAAACATTGATCTGAGCTGGTTTAGCTTAGGGGTGGGCTACTGTTTTGGCTAGCTGCTGAAGCATATGACATTTGACAAGGGATGTTATATTGATTCATTTTTGCTTTTATTTTTAGAACTAGAGAGTGGAGAAAATGAAAGTTGAACTTATTAAGTAGAGTGCTCCACTTTCTCATTTCAATAAACTAGAGCGTAGAGCCATTTAACGCCAGTGAGGTTGAAACTACTGAGCAAATGTCCAGAAAGGTTATATGTTCTGCAGTCTTTTCTTGTCCATTCGATTTAGGATGCAGTTTATGGGCTTAGTGTGAACTTGGGAGCACGTGCCCATGATGAGGTGGTCACTGCGTGCTTGCTATTATTCCATGAATGGTAGTTGGGGTTTTGTTTTCGACGTCTTGAGAGGAAATGATTGGGGTGGACCAAAGGTAGTATGTGGCCTAGTAAAAAGGAGTATCAGCATTATAATTTGAGGGAAATAGTTAGTCTAATTGTAGGATAACGAGAAAGAATCATGCTGCACTTTCACGTTATCTGTTTCCTTTGGATCTTCATTTTGCTGACTTCAAAACTCAATCTCTGATTGTTATCAGGCACTCAGTTCTTTAGATGTTGAGTTATTGGTCATACCAGCAATATCAGAACTCAGAGAAACCTGGACCTCCGTTTTTGGGTTTGAGCCACTTAAACAAACAAGCAAGCAAATAACAAAGAACATGAATCTGTTGGTGTTTCCTCATGTAGATTTGTTACAGAAGAAGATATCAAAGCATGAAATTGCTAATGAAAATTTGATTCATACTGAAGGTACGTTTTCCTAGATGCTTGACATAATCTTTTATTTGGTTATGTATGCTTGGAGATCTAAACCCTTGCTGGCCTTTTTCTAAGTTTGAACTTGTGTTTTGCATAATGCAACTTATTGCAGTTTCCAATCATCAGAAGAATCTTACTGCATACAAGGTAGCATGTCAGGATGGGGAAGACTCATCTGGATCTGATTGTTGCCCGAAAATTGAAAAAAATATATCTGTTGAATCTGGTTGTCGGCAACTTGAGAACTCGTTGAATAATGCACCTGACATTACTAGCAACACCATACAGAATAGTGAATCTCAAAAAGATGTCACATGTCATGCTGCATGTCAGATTGTTAATGAAAAATTGGTTGTGGACAACAAGATTTCCGTCAGTTGTGAACTGAGACTTACGACTGACTCTGCTCAACTGGGCTGTATAGGATCAAAAGTATATGCTGAATCTGGCAATGGTTGTGGCTCTCATTCTAGACCAGATGGTGATAGTGCTTCTGGCGAAGCAGGTCTCACAAGCAACATCTTGAGGCACGCTGAATCACAGAATACTACCAAAGATGTGCCTGTTAATTCTGAAAACAACTCTAGTGTTGTTAGTGTGCCAAATGCTGACGAAGAACTACATTATTCCAAAACAATTGATCTCCTGACAAAAAAAAATCCTGGAGATTGCTCATCTATTCTAGTATCTTCAGGTATTTGTGACAAAATTGCACATGGTGTCAATGGGACGAATAAAGCATCCAGGGAAGCTGATACGGATTTTCTTCCTGCTGATATTGAACTAATTCTTGATTGTAAGCCTGGTTCTCATTCTAGACCCAACGGTCATAGTACCCATGGCGAAGCAGGTGTTACAACCAACGTTTTGATGCACCTTGAATCCCAGAGTATTACTAAAGATTTTCCTGTTAATTGTGAGAACAATTCTAGTGTTGTTGGTGCTCCAAATGCTGATGAATCAGAACTATGTTACTCCAAAACAATTGATCTCCAGACAAACAAAAATCCTGGAGATCGTGAGAAAATTGCAGATGTTGTAAATGAGAGGAATAAAGCGTCCAATGCAGCTGATGCTGATTTTCTTCCAATTGATCTTGAATTAGTTCCCAATAATAAGCTTGGTATAAAAGAGTCTTCAGAGCTATCAGATATTAATTTGCAGGTTGATCAAACTGAATCGAGTAACGCTAACACTGCTTCGGGTGCGGCTCTGCACTGTACATCTACCGGCAGTACTTCATGTGGTAGTGCTGAAGGGATAGTTCTGTCAAACCAGGCAGTTGAGTAGGTGAAATAGCAATGCATTTTGGAAAGGCTCACAGGTATGCCCTTGGTTTTAAATCAGGAGGGCCACCCCTTACTTAATGCGACACGAGATTTGTCTTTGTAGCAAAGTATTTTGTAAAAAGTTGTTAGAATAGGGTGATCTTACCTATAGATAAAGATTTCTGGAGGTTAGCTCCATTTTTTTGGAGGGTGGAAGAGCTAAGGGAGGAACAACACCATGACATGAGGCTCATGTATTTTGTTGCTCACACGGTTATTGCCATTCGGATGTGAAGGAGTTGACCATTGCTTTTGTTATAAATATCGCTTATAGTTTCTTTGTTTTAGGTGTTGCATTGAATCCTTCATTATTAACTTTTTTAGGTGGTAGAAATTGACATGATCATTGATGGTTGTGAATGGCTATGAACTTTGTACCTTAATTGGCAATGACAAAAATGGAAAGTTGAAATTTGAGTTTAAAGTTATTTTCAGATTCTAGATGGCAACCTTTATTGTTTCCATTTTCAGTGGTTACATTATGTACGTTAAAAAGAATTAGAGGTTATTATTATGTGTTAGGGCATTGGCAATTCACTAAACAAGAATTCTATAAATTTATGTCTATCTTTCTCTCTCTCTTTTTTATTTGCTTTCTCTCCATTTTAAATATCATTTCTTCTATTTTATAAAATATTTGCTTAAAATCACCCTTCCTTTCCTACCTAAAACGTAGAAGATTCAAATCTCTAAAATTTTCTACTAGATATTATATTTTTCAGACAAATAAATGGTTGGAATTTCGAATCATTTGTATAGTAAAATTGCAGAAATACTTTATCATCTTTGCCAATTCACCAAGCTCATGTTTCACCTTGAAGAGGGTGTAGACTGTTCTTAACTAACTGCCACGTGCGAGTGTTTCAAATTATTTTTGATCCATGACGGACTAACTTATGAAATAATGAAGAATTATCATTATACGACACTAGTGTTGAAATTGGATGTGTATTAATTATGAACTAGACCATCGACCCGTGCGTATTTGACGGTAATAGGTAACAAAATAGTTTAGATGAATGTCATGATTGTCATATAGTATTTCATAATATTAAGAA
>Ga0315913_1007948_pt1 | contig 12635 bp, 9 predicted proteins | sample MpolsnodulesMG_FD_207736 | JGI IMG/M metagenome (GOLD analysis project Ga0315913, IMG submission 207736) | Medicago polymorpha root nodule microbial communities from Los Angeles, California, United States - small nodules | ecosystem: Host-associated > Plants > Roots > Nodule | place: USA... | reverse complement strand
ATTGTTTAGTGAAAAACTCGTGTGGATCACACCATTTTATGTGTGACTCGTTTTTAAAATGTGAAAGTCATATGAGTTTTACTTAATAAAAGAATAAGTGTTAGAGAGTATATTAGAAAAGAGTACCGATTCCAAAAAAAAAAAAGTGTCATTAGCATTTATCCTTACAACATTATTATTATTATTATTATTATTTCACTTAACTCCGACCTTACATATTACAATGCATTGTCTATACTAACTGAGTTATGTTTACGTGGACATTTATCTTTACTGCATTATTTGGTATGCACGTGATTTTTACTGCACCTGAAGTTATCCAACTTGAGACACAACATTAAATATAAACACTTTTCACAACCAAACTTTGTTTGTTAACATGCATGATTTTTACTTATAGTAATATAGTAGCAATATGTCGAATCAAGTTTCCTTGAAAAATTAACATAAACTTACCATTATGGTCCAAAAATGAACAAAAAATTGGAAGGTGGAAACATCCTGTTTTTATTTTCATGGACTAAAATAGAAAATGGATATAGTTTTAGGGACGAAAAATCAATTTAACTCTAATAATAATAATAAATAATAATGTTTAAATAAAATTTTAATCTTGCAAAGATATCAATTTTTGTTTTTGATCCTTATAAAAACATTATTTTTACATCTAGTCCTTGCAAATAGACAACTTTCTGTTTTTCATCCTTGTTTTTCGCAAAATATGTTCATATTTAAATCCTCATTTTGTAGGAATAAATTTAAATATTCTATGTATTACATGGATCAATTCCAATATGAATAAATTTTGTAACGATTAAAAATATGAAGGACCAAAAGCAAAAAGTGGTATATTTGTAAGGGCTAAAAACAAAACAAAAATAGTAATAAGGAAGACAAGACAGTCTATGTTATTAAAGTGTTAACAACTGTTTTTCAATATGAGGAGTGTCGGAAACCCTCACTTTAAAACTCATTCTAATACTTAGTTTTTTATTGGATTGGATGACGTACATATGAATCATATCATTTTGGATACAGACCTAACATAAAATGGTGGACCAGCATGATTTTATTCAATAAGAGAACGAATGTTGAAAAGAGATTGTTAAAATGAGTGTTCCTAACACTACTTTAAGGAAGACATTCTCTGTATTTACATCTTATACTCACATTGTTGAACATCCTATCAAATAATTATACGTATTAAGAATCAAATAAATATCTGGATTTCTGTAAAGCTTAACCCGCACCTTTATTGTTCAAATTGACAAATTTGCCTTATTCTCAGGTTTAGTTGAATTCCCAGATCCACGTAAACGGTGTGTCGATATCTGGCCTCTCCATGATAAATAATATACTACCTTCAACCTCCCACACACTTTTGTACACTAAAGAAAAAACACGACTTAAGATTCCAGAACAAGTGCATCAATATTTCGTTTTCCTTCGGGGCCTTTGGTATACCATGATGAGACATAGTCTCCATAAACAACACCCCGGTATTTTGCCGGTGATGAATCATTGATTAGTTCAGAAACAGGGGAGATCTTGACTGTCTTGGCTGGGTCATGGAATGTTGCCACAGAGAGCCTTGCTCTATCAGGATTAGTAACTGCTCTATGCACACAGCTCCTGTACTTTCCATTTGTTATAATCTGGATAATAAACCAACTTAGTTAACAACTTCAATCTCATGAACAAATCATTTATCAGAAAAACATACAGAAATCACAAATTTTTAGCACAAAAAAAAAAAAAAAAAACAGAAAAGAAGAAGAAAGAAATCATAAATCATCAGAATACAATGCTAAGCTGCCACATCCTAGAATACTAATCCCATATTTGCAAGAAAAATGACTGTGACCAATGCTTCTAATTCAGGAGCAAAAAAACGTAATAATTCATAACAGACGGGGTCGGTGCTGGCAATTTGTAGTATGTTTGTTCTCACTTAGAGTGTTAATGGATGTGCCTTCAACTGAAGCATGCAGTTGTAGCTTCAAGCTAAACTCATGACACAGTGGAAATATTAATTTCCAAGGAGACTGCCGCATTTACCAGTTAAGAATAACCACTAACTGAAAAAACCCAATTTATTTCTAAACATATTTCCGCCCATTACCATTTTATCTTGGCCTTCAACAGCATGCAATTAGGCATCAATACAATTGTCAAAATCAAGACAAGTGCATCACAAAAACCAATAGTTGCCCCTCATCAAAACAAATACTTAACTATAGCCCTTTGAATGTTCTTCGAGACTTGAAACATTCAAAAGCTTAACTTTTTTGAATGGCAAATGTTCAGTATTAGTTGTTAGATTAGTTTTTTTCCCTCCTTTGTCCGGGTTTGAACTCAGGACCTCCAAAACCTTATCCCTTAGCTCAAACCAGTTGAGCTACCCAAGCCCCATTTCAAAAGTTTAACTGTTACCAATTCAATTAAACTATTCACATATCAATTCAAACTAGAATGATCGTGAATAGTATTTTGTACTTACGTCACTGAGCTCAAGTCAATTATACTACAAGTATAAAAGATAGTTAGATACAGATAGGTGTCATGCATATTCTGATTTGCACATACAAATCCATTTCGCCATGCTTATATTTAAGGAAAATGTATTTCCCAAAAGACTCCTAAACATGCTCTGCTGAAGTGAAAAGTGATTCTAAATGAATGCCGATACAACAGTGATTCTAAAAGGTGCTTGCTTCATATCTATAAACAGAACGACATCACACAGAAAACAAACATATCACGTATTCAACTAATTTTCTATATCCACAGCTTGAGTTATAACCTATGAAGCACTAACACAGGCGCAAACACCGGACACGATACTGACACTAACATGTTGACACAGTAATAATTTGAGAAAACAACCAAATTTAACGCAATCACAAGTGTCGTGTTACATAGTTATAACTTAATATAAGCAATGAATTGTCTCTGTTTACCTCAGTTTGATCACCCAAAAGAACAAGAATAGCATCTGACAAAGGCTTCACAGTAACCCACCTATCACCACCATCACCGTCCTTAAGAACCTGAAGACCACCCACATCATCTTGAATCAAAAGCGTAACAGTGCCGAAATCAGAATGTGATTGCAAACCAAGCGTTAAATCCGGTTGTGGACACGGAGGATAATAACTAACAGTGATATTCTGATAAATTTCCCCAACAGCATCTTCAATACAAGAAGATTGTAACCCAAGACTCTCCGATATCAAAGCTAATAACTTTTGCGCCAAAATTTTCATCTCATCACTGTAATTCACCATTATTTCACGATAACCAGAGGTAAAATCCGGCCAATTATTAGGGTTCCGGCGAGAAAGGGGAAAAGTGTGATGATCAAAATAATCCCTCCAATCAAGAACCTCGTGATCGTTGGAGCTGACAAGCATTCGGCTTCCGTATCCCTCCGACGCGGCGGCGCCGGCGGTGCAGGAATATTTGAGTTTTTCCGACATGGGGCAGTTGTTGAAGAAGGTGAGGCCGGAGTTGCGGACGGCGTCGAGGAGGGATGGTGGTATGCCGTGGTTGGTGACGTGGAAGCCGCCCCATTCGCGGCAGGCGTGTGAGATTGATTCGAGGGTGGAGTTGCGGTGGTTGGTGTTGAAGGTGAAGAGGTCGATGGTGGGGATGGTGGCGGTGGGATCGGTGTTGATGGGTCGGTTTTGAGGAGGTTGGATGTATTCGGGTGGGACTTGGGAGAGACCCGATTGGATTATGGATTGGACCCGAATGAGTTCGCCGGTGAGTTCCATCAGAGTAGTGAGAAGAGAACAGAGTCGTCGTTAGATGAAGCGGAACGGAGCAAGAGTAGAGATAGGTAAACTATTTTTGGCGTTAATCTCCTATTCATAGGTTCATAGGGCAAATATCTTAAGTGTCAAATTATATGGTACATCCAATATATTTAAGTGTACTGTTATATTAATTCTTTAAATTAATTGTTAAATGGGTTGTTTTCTCAAGAAAAATATTATTTTTTATCATTTATAATTATAATAACTAAATCTTATTCATAAAAAATGTCAACAAAATAAAATTATTATTTTTTGAATTTTTATCATTCATAATTGAGAACATTCATTATTTTTTACGATAATATGTAAAAAAAATTACTATGATTCTTATAAACAATGAAATGATATTTTTTTTCTTATGAAATGATGTTCTATAAAATATAAATATTGACAAATAGCTATTTATTACATATAAAATATCGTTAATTTATAAAATTATGAAGCAGGAATACCAGTACATCTCACTTTGTGAGTGTACCGTAAAAGTTCTCATATCTTAAACATTCGGAGTTTGGTCGCAATATAAGAATATGAGTAAAGTATCATAAAAAATTATTCACATTCTAACTCAAATGATTTATGGAAATTTATTAACGATTTGAGTTTAATCATTTGTAAGTCTTTGTGAATATTGTGCCCCCTTCACGACATTAGTCGTTGTTTGTGGGGGAGGATTTGTATTCACATCGCTTCTCCCACAATCTCATGGCTATCTAGCATGTTGCTCACTTGTGCAACTTGTATAAGGTTGATTTGCCAATGAGTCAACACATGGTTTTCTTTTGAGGCCCGCTATAGTGCGTGGAGCGCTACATCCTATTGAAATATTTCATTTGGGACATCTCTCCATTTAAACAATCCATGAAAGCATTCAAAGTTTCATTTTGGCTTTGTCTAGGTCTAACTAAGCTTATTGAAATCTAGAGGTGGGCAACAAGAATGATGAACCACTGAATTATACTGAACCAAAATTAACTCAATCATTATAGTGGTTTGTGAACCGAACCATCAGTTTTATAACAATTTTTGAACCATAATCGAACCGTTTCGAACATAACCAACCGTTAATGAGTCATTTCAAACCAAATTAGCATTTTTCTATGAATGGATTCTTTACAAAGGTTTCCGAACATTTTTTTCACTTTATATAATCTCTTGGATATAGGAGAATCTTGCAGCTTCAGTGCTCTATCACAGACTGTGTTTAATCAAGTTGTCATAGTTTAAATATAATTCATAAGAAGCCTTAATACATTTGATCTTGGTTAAAATATAGTTCATAATTTTTTTTAATACCAATAGCATAATTCCAATTCATGAAATAGGACCAAAAAACACAATTTGATTTGCAAAAGGACCAAAAAGTACAGTTTAGTTTGAAATATTGATTTATATTTGGTTCAGTTTGTAGGCAATAAAATGGTTAACCTAATCATAACTATGGTTGTGTTCATCCCAAACCACAAACTATTTGGCTCAATTTTCTTGAACTATTAGAATTGTTCGATTTGGCTTGGTTTTCTTCAAAAAGCAAATCATGCTCAATCATGTTCAAATCTTAAGAGCCAAACGACTCATAGTGAAACAAGCAAAAACATCTTGTTAATTGGCATCTTTGCTAAAAACACTTTATTTTCAACATTCTCCAACATTCACTCTCTTATTGGATGAAATCATTGTGGGACTTATACTCTCGGAATGGATCCTACATAGAGTGGTAGAATTCACATAGATTTCATCTAATAAAAGAGCGAATGTTAGGAAAATTGTTAGAAAGAGATTGTTCATAGGCATAACAATTCACTTGTTTTTAAGTATTCACCGATCTTTTGGGAAAATGAAAGAACTTCAGTAAAGCAACTCATTTCAATATGCAAGGAAATATTATGTCATTTAGGGCATTTGAAGCACAATTTATCTTAATCTTAGCATTAAATGAGGTTAGGTGCTCATATTGGTAGGTCTTACCATAATGTACTTTCATGGTTGAAAAGTGGAATCGTCTCAGGATGGGATCTTAATCAATTCCACTAAAAAAGGGAAGTAGTGGAGTATATTTCTCATATCTTTTTCTTAACGGATAGTCTCTTGAGAAGACCTTAATTTCTACTATAAAGTTGATGTTGATATTATAGTTGTTATATTAAAAATGTGATCAAGATCCTTTCCTCTTGTGTCTATCAACTTCAGTTATCCGTGCCTTAAGTCTCATAATATGTGGATGCATCTCGTTCATGCAAAACGATGTAGGACTACGAGTCTTACACCTTCGTAAAGGTGAATGACTTTGTGCGTTGTGGCGTCGTTGGAGCAGTATGCGACTTATGTTTTGTCGTCATCGACGTAATAGTGTGTGATTGCGATTATTTTGTTGCTTGTGTGTTGAGGAAACGCGGTGATGCATCAATGAAGGAAAATTTCTTCTCTTAGGCGATCCCTAGGAGTCGAGATATTCTGTTGTTGTGAAGGTTCTCAACCCTTCTGTTGTTGGCCGGATCACGTTAAATATCTTGATTCTAAGAGTTTACTTGTGAAATTTAGCTCCTGGTGCGAGCCATGATAAGGTTTCTTGATGCCTACTTATTATATTTACCAAGACCCTATGATGGACACTAACAGTCCTTTATGAACGGACGAGGTGTACCTCTTAAGCATGGTGTATGTTTCCTTTGCAGTGATTGAGCTCATCGCTGCTGGTTGTATGCTACTATGCTTCGTTTCCAAGCGACGGGGTATGTGTTTTCAAAAGACACTCCAATGCTCAAGTAAGTGCTACCGGGTAACAAAGTAAGTGAGGTGTATAATGCATAATCATACATGGGGGCATGACCCTTATTTATAGTTATGTATCTAGTGTTAAGCTTCTCGATTGTTGCAAACTTATCTCTTGTGATTCAACGTAGTTTGTTCAAGGTAACTGAATTAGATATATGTGGAATGCCTATCTGATTCAAATTAGGTTCATGTAAATATGAATGATCTGGTAGCTATCCAGAAGCTGGTTATCATTAGAGTGGGGGAGCGCGTCAATGCTCAATTTATTTTCTCGGTAGGAACGAGGTAGTTCCTGAGTCATCTTAAAAGGTTTTCTTTTTTCTCATGTTATATGTCGCCCCGAGGTGCAGTGTCTCATACATTGATGCAAGAGGTAAGATCATGTGCTGCACTAGAAGACAATGTGCTTACTTCAATGGACTTAAAACTGACTCGTTTATTAAGCCTTCATATTTTATGTTTAATGGAGTTTACAAAAAAGAACAAGGATAAGTGACATATCATAATTGTGACAATTTGCTAAAAAGTTTTCTCATAGAGATAACAAACCAACCGAGTGAATATGATTTTGGGCTGTCTCTCAATATACTTTATTGAATAAAAGAGAAAATAAGAGACATATGGATAAATCGCGTGTTTCAACTACCCAAATGTTTTATCACATAGACTTTCCACATATCAACATTAATTACAATAAAATACTTTTTTTGACGTGAACTAGCATTTTTCTGCAGGAGATTAATCACTCGAATTGAGCAAGGGAATATGCTAAAATACAAGAGAATATTGTAAAAAAGAAAAGAACATAGAAGAATATACTATTCCAATATTTACGGTACTATACTATAATGATTATTATTTTTTAATAATGTTAGTGATTTTTATTTTTTTAACAAATAGTATACAGTAGTGATTATTTCTATCAACAAAATAAAATTACATTATCTTGACATAAGTACATTATTTTGTCCTCTTTTCTTAAATTTTTAACTGCATTTAATTACCTATTAATGATTTTGTCCAGCGATTCATCTAATAAAGTTGCGGTTTTTCACTTATCCCTACCGCAAACAACAGTACTCAAACTCCTCCACCACTCCCACTCCGCCACACTCAAGTCTGTTCAATTTCCCCAATTTTTCAAACCCTTTTTACTCCGTTTCGTTGATTTTGGGGCTTCAAAATGGAGAATCTTAATTTAGCCCTTGTTTCTTCCCCAAAACCTTTGCTTTTGGGACATTCCTCCACAAAAAATCTCTTCACAATAGGAAAGCCTTTCACTTTTGGGAGATTTACTGTTTCTGCTAACTCTTCTTCCTCTCATGTTACCAGGGTTTCTTCTAAATCTCACCAAAATCTAAAATCTGGTATTATTATTATTGTTTGTTGAGAAATTAGTTTTTTTTTTTTGTTTAATGTTGTGAATTTGAGTTTTGCTTACTAGGTTATGAAATAGAGTAATTAGGTTATGATGCAGTTCAATGAAATGTATATTTATTGTATTGAAATTGAAGTTGAATTGGTAGGTATAGTGATGCTGTTGATGTGTTTTGATTTGAACTAAATTACTTGGTGCTTCTGTTTTTTGATTGGAAACTTCAAACAACGTTCTTAAGAGTAAACCACCAAATTCGTCTAACTTTGCAGAGCGCTCTCAAATTGGTCCATACGATTATAAATATTTCAAAAAGTTCTGATGCTGTCATGTTTTACTCGCTTCTTAGAGTATGTTAGGGACTAAATTGATTAGTAAGTGGTTAAATCTAGAGACTAAATTGACAGTATGTTGTTAAACTTTAGGGACATAATTGATAGTAAGTAGTTAAATGTAGGGACTAAAGTGATTTTTTTTTTATTCGAGGAGATAGGGAATAAATTGATAGTAAGTTGTTAAAATTTAGGGACAGAATTGATAGCAAGTGGTTAAATACAGGGACCAACTTGACATTTAAGAGAGTCAGGAACATTTTTGAAATATTCAAAATTTCAGGGACTAATTGAGAGCGCACTACAAAGTCAGGAACATGGTTTACTCAACATTTTCATGAATGATGAAAACATTTTTGCTTTTAGTTGTATTACAACAAAAAACAACTAGTATGTAGTGTCTCTGTAAAGTCTAAATAGGTGTATTGTGAATTTCTGAACAAGTTTGATTGAAGCTGATTGTATTTTGAGTTTAAAATGTATTATGTGTGTGTATTTTTTTCCATTGTTATTTATTAATTATATAATTTTCCCATCTCTTGTTCCGCGATTAATGAAAATTTCCACACAAATTGAATGTATTTCAATGTTTTACACTCATCTCTGAAGAGTCATAAGTAACACATGCTGGGAATACAGTGCAGGGGAAGGTGATAGTGCATAATTTTGCTAGCATTTCTTCTTCAAATAGTCAAGAAACAACATCAGTTGGAGTTAACCCCCAGTTGTCACCACCTCCATCTTCGACTGTGTAATCACACTATTCTTTCTTTCACTTTTTGATTTTCTTGTAGATGTTTTACACCATGTTATATGATTTTGCATATTAGTTATACCTATATATTCATATTCTGATTTATTTGTTCACTACATTTCTAGAGGGTCGCCGCTCTTTTGGATTGGTGTTGGTGTTGGGTTTTCTGCACTATATTCAGTGGTGAGAATCATAATCAAAACTCAGTTTTCCGTATACTGGTGTTAATTTTTTCTTCTTTTTTATTTATTTATGTTCAATACATTAAGGGCTATTTTTTTTTTGACAGGTAGCTTCAAGATTAAAGGTGAGTTCCACTTTATTGCAAGGCTTGGGTGTAAACTGGTTTGTCATTTGAGTTCTACTAACTGTAAGATATTGGGAGCCATATCAAGTGAAGGAGTGGTTTATTGCCAGAGTAAAATGAGCAAGTCTTTTCACCTTTAAATTTTACATGAAGTTGAAAGTTCTGTCAAACCTTCTCTTTTGTGGATTCTTTGTAGAACTGCAAGAGCTAACCGCGTAACTTTTTGAATCCTTTTTATACAATTTCAACATTTGTATTTTAATCGCTTTCAGAAATATGCAATGCAACAAGCTTTCAAGACCATGATGGGCCAGATGAATACACAAAATAATCCATTTGACAGTGGTGCCTTTTCCCCTGGATCTCCTTTCCCCTTTCCAATGCCTACACCACCAGGGCCTGTTGCACCTGCTAATTCTACAAGTACTCAATCTCAAGCATCTTCTGCACGAACTGCATCTCAATCCACTGTCACAGTAGACATACCTGCAACAAAAGTAGAAGCATCCCCAGGCCCAGACATCAATGTTAAAGATGAAGTGGAAGTAAAGAATGAACCCAAAAAATCAGGTAACATACAATCTCTGCTCAGGACTCCCATTTTTTTTCTTGTTGGATGACATGTACTACATGTGCAATTTATAAGTGGTGATTTTGTGTCCACATGTGTCTGTGGTTTTAAGAATTTAGGTAGAAGCTGTGCCCCCTCACACGGGGGCTGCTAATTTACACTCACCTAAAAACATGAAGATAAATTAGCAAGTGCGCACCTTTTCCATTGGCCCAAAAAACCATTCGCCTTTATTATTTATAATGAAGCACGGATACAGACACGGACACCGGACACGACACGGACACTGACACACCAACACAACTAATAATTTGAAAACATCACATAATTCAGTGTAATTACAAGTGTCAGTGTCGGACACGATACGTGTCGGACACCGGGACATGCCTAATTTGAGGAGTGTCCGTGCTTCATTATAACTGGTAAATTGAGGGTTAGTTTTGTCAATTTCATTAAATTATTTACACCCACCTTGCTAATTTACAATCACTTTGTTGATGAACACCTTTATGTTTCAAATAGACAATTATAAACATTAAACAACCCTAATAAACACAACACAACAAACAATTTACAAACACTATTCACCAAATTTCAGTTTGTTTTACTTGAATGCCTGTATTCTTTTTGTTTACATAAAATTAAGAGTGACAACACCGGCTTAAGTGGCTTTACTAGTAAAAAAAAGAGCTTTAGTGGCTTTATAAGCAAAAAAAATAAATGGGCACACCATGTTCAATGAGAACATCCTAAAAGTAAATCCACCCGCCGAGAAATCTTGTTGAATTGAAAAAAAACAGTTACTAATGTTTTTATGTTCAAAAATAAAATTAAATGAAATTTACATAATTACCTTTTATTTAAAACTGGTTTGTAATAGTGGCAAGTGGGCTTTTTGGTCCAATGGATAAGGTGCACACTTGGTGAAAATTATTTTTTTCTTTGGGGTCTTGGACTCTTGGTGACTGTTGTCAATTGGTTCAGCCTACCATAGGATGCTTTACTAGTCTTGCCATGAATACTATCTCGCAGCTTTCTTATTGTTATGAAAATATAATAGCTTTAGTGAGTTTATTACTTGCATGCCAGTATCCTGTGACAAACTAGAGAGTGCTCCCTAAACAGGCATCAACCGTTTTAGTTTGCTGTTGAATGTATAACTAGTCATCATGTGGATTTTGCTTCCATGTTATGCTTGTATTATTTGAGATGATTCATGAGTGTGTGCAAACCTATTATTTTCTCAACCTTGATTGCACACTATCGTGCTGTGTAGTAGTTCCACAGTTTTTTAGCCACTTGTAATGGCAACATACTGTTATGAATTATAACAAACTATGAATTTAAAAAAATTCCTGATGCATATTTTTTTGTTGTTGCAGCTTTTGTAGATGTGTCTCCAGAAGAAACTGTGCAGCAGAATGCTTTTGAAAGATTTAAAGATGTTGACGCATCAAGTTCATTCAAGGAAGCCCGGGCTCCAGCAGAAGTGAGTTTTTAAGATTCTTGTTTTTCCTAAAGATGTTTTGTGATTTGTCTTGTCCTTGATAAGTAATAACAATGTACATTACTGAAGGCTTCTCAAAATGGAGCTCCCTCTAACCAAGGTTTTGGCGATTCTCCGGGTTCTCAATCTGCACGTAAGTAATGTGTCAGTTGAAATTGAAAATATTTACATATCTGCTTTATTACCGGAAAACCCTGTGTAGCATGATTTATCTATTCAAGCTTAATTAATTTCAAGGAAATGCAATGTCACGTCACGATTTAGACCAGCCCTGTTAAATAAATGATTGTTCATGTTGTTATGGTTGCATATATGGATTTAATCTTTCCATAATTGTCGAGTTTATAAAGGATAATGTAAACTTACCATTGTCCTTGTACTTTTGATGATTTGGTCCTGTGATAGGATATAGTTTAGGAGAGTCTCTCATATTCTATCATATTTCTTAAAAGGAGTGTTCTTTCTTTGACATTAAATTCTTGGGTTCCTAACACCCAGATTACAGATTTTCAGTCCCTGGGTTGAAATAATGTCATAAATCAAACATGAGTAATTCCTAGACGAATTGCTTTATTCTCAGATTGACATTATAGGCTGCAATTAATTTATACCATTTTTTGGTTATCATGTAACTCATTGTGTTTATAATATTTGTTCTTTCAAAGTTGTCATAAACGAGCTGCTGTACGGATTGACCAAATGTTCTTAATGTGACCTTGTTTATATTTGGATAGGGAAATCAGTCTTATCGGTGGATGCTTTAGAGAAAATGATGGAGGACCCAACTGTGCAGAAGATGGTTTACCCGTAATATTAGCTTCTTTTATCTTTTAAAAATTATTATCATTTTCCATTTGTAGTTAATGATTATCATTTTTCCATTTGTAGTGAATGAGGATAAGTTTAAACTTTAAGGAAATTCTAGTTTTGAATATATAAAAAAAGGTTCAATAATATTGTACAACTACAAGCATGTTGTTTTGTGACTTTGTCTGACCTTAGAATTGCTGATGACAGTAGTACCAAGTACAAACAGTACCTATGATACTCTACATTAGACTTGGAAGTAGTCTGCATTTTCATATTGAACTACTTCGGAAGTTGTTACCTTTTCCACAAAAACTAATGCTTCTGTTTGAATTCTTCCCTTTCCAATTAACTTCATTTACCTCCAAAATATAGTGTATTAGGTTTAC
>Ga0315913_1007947_pt1 | contig 12635 bp, 7 predicted proteins | sample MpolsnodulesMG_FD_207736 | JGI IMG/M metagenome (GOLD analysis project Ga0315913, IMG submission 207736) | Medicago polymorpha root nodule microbial communities from Los Angeles, California, United States - small nodules | ecosystem: Host-associated > Plants > Roots > Nodule | place: USA... | reverse complement strand
GTATTGTGAACACCACTGATTGTATATCAAGTGTTCAAACTCAAACAAATTTCTTTGTAATTCTGTTTGATTAGAAGTCTCTTGCTTGTGTGCTTGAGCAATAGAAGTCTCTTGCAGTTGTGCTTAAGCATTGGAAGTCTCTTGACTGTGCTCAGGAGCATAGGAAATCTCTTGCTAGTTGTAGCATTGAGCAGTTGTAATTTGATATTACATTTTTAGTGAACTCTCCTTGAAAGTGCAAGGGGGACAGGACTACTTTCGGTTTGTGGAAGGAACCTGTATAATTGCTTTGTGTCTTTCTTCTCTCTCTCTCTCTCTCTCTTTGTTTTTATCCGCTGCATTTAGATTCTGATTATCACTTCAGAAGCTGAAATCTATCTGCTTCTGATCAGTGACTTCAGTAGGAGAAAACGAATAAAAAGCAAACATAATTCAACCCCCCCTTCTTGTGTTTTTCTCACCTTCAAATTATGCACGCACTTTACACCCATCGATGATATGTTACAAAATAAAATATCATTTCTTAGAATTTGTGGTTGAGTTCAACACAACCCATAAAATTGTTTTGTAAGGTGATGGGTGTCACTCTTTATAAGATATATGGGACTTGGTTTTTTCAATATACCCTATCACCCCATTGCTATTGGACTTGGTGCATAAATACCAATCATAGATGACCTGAACCAGGATAGGTTTTGACATTATCTTAGAATTTTTGGTTGGACCTAACACAAGTCCATAAAAGGAGCTTCTAAGGTGATGGATGTCACTCTTTATAAACTCTAGTCATATTTTATCTTTTAGCTTACATGAGACTCGGTTGTTACATTTTTTTTTTAAAAACTCGGTATCCAATATAAGAATCGACTAATCAATGGAGACCAATCCCACCGGATTTTTTTTTACAATATTGTTAATTACTTTTTGCACTAAAGAAGAGAATAATGATTTAGTCATAATTTTGAATCATAGATTTTTGTGTCCTTTTATGTTAGTAAAATATATCTAATTTACCGATAAACTTAAAGTCACTTTGAACCTGTATCCCCACACTCCTAATTTTCTGATTGGTTGCATATTGAGCTTGGTTGCATATGTGGAAAAAATAAAATCAATGGATGTGATTAAATGGCTTGCAAAAATTAATTCTTTAATGAGGAAAAGGAAATACGCGCTCTGCTATCAAACTCTTCTTCTTCCTTTCTCAGACAACTTTCCACCTTCCTCCCCCATAATCACTGAATCCACCTCTCCTTCCCACCGGCGCCGCCGTCACCTCTCCCTCTCTCTCGCCACTGCACCTCTCTCTTGGTCTCCGTCAGCGTTATGAGCGAACCCCACCATCCCGCTACCAACACTAACCAACCCGTCGCCGCCGTCTCCGACCATCCCAGCGCCGCTGCCATTGTTGTTGATCAAGGTAATATAGTTTGCCTTCTCTATTTATTATTTGCCGTCTCTTTATTACATGATGTTGTTTTACTGTGTTGATGAAAAACTAGTTTCCTGTGTTGATGAAAAACTAGCTTTATGGTCACTATCTGTATAACTTTATCTAATCACCATCCTTTCCCCGAGTGTTTTTTTAATAGTAATAGATAGCTTTATGGTCAACAAATTCTTATGCGGTCTAAGTTTTTCAAGTATATTGATCTTGCTAGCTATTTTGTAGTGGCGTTTTGCTCTTATGTTGTTTCTGTTCAGTTGTTGTCAAAAAATACCAATGCCGCAACTTCAGAATCATGTACCAAACACATGAAGTATTCCAATAACGGTGACGTTACTAATGTTATCATAAAAAAGAAACCAATGCCGCGACTTCAGAATGTTGTTTTCTAACACTGTTATCATATATTCATGTAAGTTTATGTCTGAAATCATCACTTATGGTGGCCTTAATTGTAAATTGTGGTTTTTTTTTTCCAGATTGTGTCAATAAATTGGTGAACAACATTCATGAACAAAATGTGCAACGCGGACAAGGAAGTATTGCCAACAATGTACCTCACTTGGAAATGAAGTTTGATTCTGAGGCGGCGGCTTATGAATTTTATAATGAGTACAGTAAAAGAAGTGGATTTGGTATGAGAATATGTAAATAAAAGCAGAGTAGATGGAGTTTTAACTTCAAGAAGATTCACATGCTTCAAAGAGGGTGTACGAGGTGTTGACAAAAGACGTCAACCAAAAGGGGAGCCTAGAGCAAAAATTAGAACGGGATGTTTGGCGCGTATGGTTATTTCACTCGATCGAAAGATAGAGAAATATAAAGTTGTTGACTTTATAGCTGAACATAACCACCAACTTCAACCTGAGCATGTTCATATGATTGGCTCTCATCGACGCATATCTAAGACACAACCATCACAAATTGCATGAATATATATATATATCCAAGCAAGTTGGTGGAATACAGACAATTGGTTTTACAAAAAAAGACCTTGAGAATTTCCTTGAAACCAAAAGGAAGCAGTCACTAAAGTATGGTGAGGTGGGTGCATTGATGATGTATTTCAAAAAAGAAAGTGAAAATCCCTCGTTCTATTATGACTTTCAAATGGATGTTGAAGAGCAAATAACAAATATATTTTGGGTGGATGCACAAATGATAAATGATTATGGGTATTGTGGTGATGTTATCACTTTTGACACCACATACAAGACAAATATGGGTTATCGGCCGCTGGGAGTATTTGTTGGACTAAATAATCACAGGCAAACAATCATTTTTGGGGCAGCATTGTTATATGACGAAACAATCCCTTCTTTCAAGTGGTTATTTGAAACATTTCTCAAGGCAATGGGTGGTAAAAAGCCAAAAACCATTATGACAGATCAAGATGCCGCGATGGCTAAGGCTATTTCTTTAGTTATGCCAGAAACATTTCATGGATTGTGCACTTGGCATATAAGACAGAACGCTTTACGGCATGTGAACCACTTATATCAAAAGAGTTCACAATTCGGTTTGGATTTTGAAGCATGCATAGATGTACATGAAGATGAGGGTGAATTTTTGAATGCTTGGAATTCTTTACTTGTTGAGCATAATATATTGGAAGGGTCGTGGTTGCATAATATGTACTGCTAGTATTTTCAATTTCTGTTCAGCTGCTTTTGTCAAATTGCGGTGTTTTTATTACTTATGATATTATGTCCTGCTAGTATTTTCAATTGCGGTGTTATCATAAATTGAAGTATTCCAATTACAGCGACGTTACTAATGTTATACAACCAACGCAGCGACTTCACTCTGCAACATAATATTCTTGTCCCGTGTATAAATTAGGACATATACATTCACATTTCATAATTTTTTCTCTTAAGAATATTTTGCTGTTAAGGAAAAGAAATTCATTCACAAGGAATGCCACTAGAAAGAGAAAAGGACTTGTATCAAGAATGTTTTGCTGTCAGGCATTTTCTCCTATTTGTAGTGACAAGAGGACCTATATAGTTCCTATGGCAAGAATCGAGCATTGATCTGCCACATTCCATTCTGCCTAATTGACTATCAATCAACACCGCTTAATATAATTGCAAGATTGAAAATTTGTAACTGACAATAATTGTTGTAAGGGCAGTAATTCCCACAACCAAACCAGCCCTAATAGTGATGCCTATCAATGGAAGGAAAGGGAAATATATCAGTTTCGAGTACTGATGTACTCCAAGAAATATGTATGTTCATAAGGGGAAATATATCAGTTTCGAGTAGTGATGGTATCAATGAAAATTTAGAGCACATTGAAACTACATAGTTGCTAATATTGGGAATTGAGATTCATTATTAGATCAAGCCAATGTTAATCCAATGAAGGTACACTTTGCAGAGAACAAAGTCATAATCCATGAAATGAAGCAACTCAATTCTTCTTAAATAATTTTTTTATGGAATGAATTCTTTCTTAATCAGAAGGGGGAAGAGTGCGCCAGTGGATGGAGGGAGAGGTGCGGTGGTGATGGGAGGGAGAGAGGTGCTATCTGAGAAGGAAGAAGGAGAGTTTGCAAGCGCGTATGATTTGTTTCAGAGCAGAGAGTGCGTAGGATTTTTTTTCTCATTAAAAAATTGCTTTTTCCAAACCATTTAATCACAACCATTGATTTTTTTTTTCACGTGTCACACATCCATGTCTTGAAATGGGATAAATTGATCAAAGATAAATGGAGCAAAGATGGACCCGTTGAGCTTGGTGTCCTTGGCATCAACTGATTATGTTGAGTCAATGAGTGGACTAATCAACTTCTCTTTCATTAACAATTTAGTTTTTTAAATAGAAAGAATTGACCAAGGGACCAAGGGAGTGATTATGTTGAGTCAATAAGAATTGGATTTTGCAAAGAATTGTGAAATTATTTTCTTGGCTCACTTAGTTTACTAGAGCAAAAACAAATATAATCATGTTTTCAATTATTTAAAGATATATGTGGTGAAAAATATAAGAGTTTACACTTTAAATTACATTGATTCGAGTGGAACAGACTCAACTCATTTATTGAATTGAGGATCGAAACAATATGGTTGAGAAAGTTGTCGACACTTCGTACCAATAATATCATTACTTAAAAATATTACACAACATTTTGGTAGATAAAATGTGAAAATATTACAAATAAGATATATCCTAGCTTACTAAAAAAAATATAGCAAGAAAAAGGACTTTAGAAAGAAGAAACAAAGCATATTTTTTTTATAGCTAGGAGCTATCTTCATCAACTTTCATGACCTTAAGGAATTCCATCTCCTCCTTAAACTTAGCCATTGAAGCTTTTGGAAGTGACACAAAGATCCTAACTCCTCCTTTCATTGAAGAATCCAACTTACTTGGAGGTAAAAAAAGACACAAATCCACAAAACCAAACATGTTCCAAGGAACAGGCACAATATTCACTGAATCCTTCCATCCAAAATCAACTTCTTGCAACAAACCAAGTTGTCTCCAATCAGTTAACACCAATGATGCACCAGTTCCTTCGATCCTTATATTCCCTTTCCTCATTATCTCCAACATGTTAATTGAATTTTTTATATATTCTTTATTCAAAGGAAGCTTTTTACTCTCTTTGATAAGCTTCACAACTTCAAAAAGTGGTTTTTCATTAAGCTCTTTCACTTTTAACACCACATTTGAAGCCACAAAAGCATTGCCATAATAACCTTCATGCAAAGGTGGATCCAAAAGTTTTCTCACTCCTACTGCTAAACAAAACATAGTTTTCCCATCATTGTTCAATTTCAAAGCTTTTACCTTTGACCTCCAAACATATGCACCAAGTGTTTCAAGTGTTGTGAAATTTTCCTTCATTACATGTTTCCCATCATCACTTTGCTTCGTTAGTTTCATTTTGAGCCTTTTTATAGTTTCACCATTTAAGTTAAAACATTCATGTGAAATTTCTTTAGTTGGTAAAAAAGGTGAAGTTGCTATTGAAGTCTTATCTATGAGAAATTGAAATGGTTGTTCTTTAAGAGTACTTTTCGCTGTTAATCTCTCTCTCTCCCAAACAGGTTTCAAGGATGGTTCATTTTTTCCACTTGCAAGTTCAGCAAGTGCTCTATAGAATTGAGATGCACCATAACCATCACAAACACTATGTGACAATCCCATTCCAATTATGAAACCACCACAAAGAAACTTTGTCACCTTGAAAACCAAAGGATGAGGACTAGTTTGGTCTTGAGAAGGGTTATCAAACACCAATTTTTGTGCTGTTGGAACATCAATCCCTTCAAGATAATGAAGGGAAGAGAGTTCACAATTAGCATTTGATTCCAAGAATGGAACTCCGTCGCCATTGCAATTGATACCAAGTTTTCCATCATCAAGTGTTGTTATCTTTCCTGCAAGAGGATAATAGTATACCAAAGCTTTGGAGAGTGCTTCTTTGATTACACAAGCAGGGTCTTTTTGGTCATTTGGGAAATCAAGATTTGGTTTGTAGACATAAATTGTTTGGCAGAGAATGTTGATGTTAGGATCATTGTCAATGGTGGAAAGTGAAAGAATTTCAGAAGGTGTGGGCTTGGAGGGTTTAACAATCACAATGTCCTTGGAATCAAGACTAAGGTACAGAGATTTCTTGTGATTTTCCATGATGAAAGATGTCTAGAAAATTGAGATGTGAGGTGAGATGGGAGTGCTTCGTATGTATATATAGAAATTTTTGAAGTTGGAAATATAACTCAACTAGGGGTATACGTGGATCGGTTTAGGTTAGATTTGGTCAAACTTAAAACCCGAATCATAAAAGGTACTCCCGTCTTTGTGAGATAAAATACACGTGATAGTATTTGGTCGGTTTGGATAAACCAATTAATTTTTAAATTGAGTTGGGTTGGGTAATGGATAACCCAAATTGTTTTTTTTTTGTTTTTCTTTTTTAATATTAAATAATTAAATGATAAGTCCTTGTAATTTTTCATAAAAATTACTCTACTTTTTTATTTTCTTAAAAAATCGTAACTTATTTTCACTTAGTAGCATGATAAAATGATAAATGAAAATATTAAATAATAAACTTCATAAAATATTTGGAACAAACTAAAGTTGCATTCCATAAAATTGCATTAGTATCAAAATAAATAAAAAGTGCAACATCTTAATTTATAACTCTAACATGTTTTGATTTTCAATATATAGGGTGCAGTGCGTTTGAAAATATGATTTGATTATGACCAAAACCTTTGGTATTTTCCTTTTTCCCTATGAAAATAAAAAAAATGTCGACATTATTGAGTAAGTAGGTTTTTGGGTATGAGTTTGGTTTTACCTGTAACCCATTTATTTTTACGGATTTTTCATTTCTAGAAACTATACCCACTCAATTACCCGACACAACCTATTTTGTTGGGTTTTTGGGTGGGTTTGACCGGGTTGATCCAACCTATGTACACCCCTAAACTCAACATTTCAAAATCAGTTAAGAGGATGTATTCCACTTATATTATCACATTTTTAAGTCATATGTCATTCAAATGTACTCCCTCTGTCCCATAATAAGTGAGTCATTTGCAAAAAAATATTTTCCTAAAAAAATTGACTCATTTCACTTTTTAATACAACATTAATTACTTTTTTCCAAATATAACTCTAATTAATTACTTTTTTCCAAATATAACTCTCAATTCAATATATTCCACTTTGCATTTATGATAGTGGAGAATGCACAGATACTTAACAAGAGCACCTAAAACTATTTTTCTCTCTCATTTATTTATACATTTTTCCTAATATGTGTGAAATGAGCAAATAGCTCAGTTAATCTCGGACGGAGGAGTATAACTCTTTAATTCACACCCTTCTTGTTCGGTAATGAACAGTACATTTGAAATAACATAACTTGGATGGTCTAATAGAGGATGACCCAACATATATTAGATAGGTTCTGATTGTATTTTAAAATGATTGATGGGACGGGTAGTTTAATTGTTGTGAGCTAAAAGGATAAAACATTGGAGCTTATAGGTTTAAATCCGAATGAAAGAGAACAAATGATAATCTAACAATTAATTATTAACATTTTTCTTTAAAAAAATAGTTTAGATTGATTTAAAGGTTTTACACAATTTACGAAACCAATTTTTAAAATGATGATTACCTCCTATTTATAAACACATATTAAGGTCATATATCATCAAATGTAAGACTCTTGGATTTTATACCTCTCATTTGGCTTTATCCATCCATTGTGAAATCAGAATCATTACAATCCCAACTTAGGAAGTGGACTAGGTTGGTGAGTAACGCGGTTTTGAAAGATTAGATTAGATAACAATCAAGCTACTAAGTTTTTAGTTCTCTTTCAATATATAAACATTTGTAAGAATTTGATAGGATAAAGCTTAATGGAGACTATATACTTGGAATTTAGCAATGTTAGCATTGGTAGAATTAAATATATAAATTTGCGTTTGGCTTGCAAGTCAGATTCTCATGAAGTTACTAAAATTGTTCTATGGTTTTATCTCATAATCAACATCATGATATATTTTTTAACTAGTCACATGCTGGTTGGAGATTTTGGGAGAGGAGTCAATGCTGGGGACACTTAGTAGATAATATAGTTTTAGGTGGACAAGTGTAAATGTATATAGACCATGGTAAGTGGAAATCAAGACACATGAATATGAGCAGATAACTCCTGGATCGCACTCAATAAAGCTACTGCTGAAGGTTTCACACATAGATCATGAAGAAAATTGGAAGTTGGTTGTCACTTGTTTTCATAATCTCAAAGGGTGTGTTCTATAGGGTTTTGTCAATGTGGTAGCTAATTAATTGGTTTTGTCATTATAATGCAAGCATGACAGGCCGGCATACCTAGCAATTGTTCTATAGGATTTTTCATATTAGAAAAAAAAAGGGAATGATTTTGCCATTTTTAATATTAGTAAAGGTATTGTGGATTCAAATTTGTACCTTTATACACACTAGCGTGTTATTGCGTTAATTTTTGAAAATTATGAACAGTATTTTTTTTTTATGAAATTTTGATTTTAATTAAAACTAAATATATAAATGTTTATTTTTTTTTTTTGAATAATATATATAAATGTTTGTTGCTTTCAAGTTATAACAAACGAAACTAACCATAATTATCTATTTTAATGACACCAACAATATAACAAAAAAATATAATCTAAATTCTTTTTTTTAATGACACTAACAACAATCTTTATATAGAAAAAAATTGTTTAAAGTTATAATTAGGATAATGATAAAGTAAGTATAAATATACTCATCTAGTTTGTTACACTTTTTTTTACCAAAGTTTGTTACACTTTTTAAATGATAATAAAGGAATAAAGAACCAGACATATATATATTCATATCGTGTTTGTTACATATGTTTTTAATATTTAAAATTTATTTTAATCTATTTGTTACATGTGTTCTTTGTTTTGAAAATTGAGTCCATTTTTGAAAAGAAAAAGTCAGCCCAAAAAAATTGAAAGGGGTTGTTTTCTTTATATATAATATAGATGAATTATTTTTTCTGGTCTTTTACCATCACAACTGCACTTATATAATTATGTGCAGTAGCGAAAAGACGGGCACTCACGTGTCTGTCTTTCCGCTCTTTTTATTGCGTTAATGTTTGAAAATTATAATCGGTGTTTTTTTATGAAATTTTGATTTTAATTAAAAGTAAAAATATAAAAAAATTTGCTTTCAAATTATAACAAATCAAACTAACCATGATTATCTATTTGAATGAAACAAACAATATAACAAAATAATATAATCTAAATTCTTATTTTATTTTAATGACACCAACTACAATCTTTATTAAGGAAAAAGTTGTTGTTTAAGGGTATAATTGGGATAATGAAAAATTAAGCATAGTTACACTCATCTAGTTTGTTACACTTTTTAAATGATAAAGGAAAAACTGGACATTTGTGTTTGTTACACTTTTATTTTAACATTTAAATTTATTCTGATTTATTTGTTACATGTGTTATTTGTATTGAAAATTGAGGGCATTTTTGGAAAGTGAAAAAGTCAGCCCATAAAAGGTGAAACATGTTGTTTTCTTTATATATAGTATAGAAGAACAAAAAAATGAATATAAGTCTAACCTATGAATTGGTCGATATGATTGGAAAAACGTAATTTCGTAGAGTCGATATGATTATGTATTTCCGTTGTGGTGATCTTATTATTATGTGATCACTTGAATTGTTTCTATAATAACTAGCGAAAAGACGGGCACTAACGTGTTCGTCTTTCCGCTCTTTTTATTGCGCTAACGTTTGAAAATTATGAAGGGTTTTTTTTTATAAAATTTTGATTTTGATTAAAACTAAAAAAAAAAGTTTGTTACTTTCAAGTTATAAAAAAGTCAAACTAACCATGATTATATATTTCAATGACACCGCAATAATACAATATAATAAAAAAAAAATCTAAATTCAATTTTTTATGATACCAATAATTTTCTATAAAAAAAAAAAGCAATATTTTGTTTACTTAGAATTGAGGCAACAAACTTTATCTAAATTGTAAACACAAAAATAGGGTTCATGGTTCACAAAAATTAGAGAGAACCTAAAAACTTCAATCGTGGATGATTTCTAAACATTAATTCCAACCTATCCCAATAAACCAAATAGAATGACTTGCTCTATACAACTAGTTGATTTTATTTAATAATCATGGATAAGTTCTTAGAGGTTTTTGTGTAAGGGTTTGATTTATTTTCTTTGTTGTAGCTGATGTACTTAGGCTTGTTAACAATAGTTGTTGTGCATGTAGTTGACTACTCAAAACTAATAACACTATGAAAGAAAGCAATTGAAAAGTGCAGAGCGGATTTATCACTCAAACTCGAAATCACTATCAAACTATTGTTACGTAAACAATTTGAATCATAATCATTTATAAACCAGTAAAGTCAAATAATCCATAAACTTAATTGACTTTGATTAGATGTAATATGAAAGAAAAAGAAAAAAAACTTACAAGTTAATTCTGAATTCTTATGCAGAGGGCTGAGAGAGGTTGAGAAAAACTAAACAATGCGGGAATGAACTATGAACTATGAGAACCCTACTAATATTTAATATAGTGCTAACAAATCTTTTCCTAAAATATTTTGAGTCCTAATCTTTTTTAAGATGATTTAAAGTCCAATCTTTAACATTAATCTTTGCTCACGTTTATTACTAATATTTTTTTTTAGAGGATTTAAAGTATAATTTTTAACTTTATTTTTTGCTCAAGTTTGTTACTAATCTTTTTTTTTTAGAGGATTTAAAGTCCAATCTTTAACATTATTATTTGCTCACGTTTGTTACTAATATTTTTTTAGAGGATTTAAAGTCCTATCTTTAACATTATTTTTTGCTCACATTTCTTTTAATATTTAAATTTATTCTCATTATTTGTTACATGTGTTATTTTTATTGAAAATGAAAGGTATTTTTAAAAAGTAAAATCCAGCTCAAAAAAGATGAAAGGGATTGTTTTCTTTATATATATATATATATATGATAATATAGATTATCATTTAAACTTAAAAATATTTTAGTCCCAAGAATATACTAATATTTGTTTCTGATCCGCCAAAAAACATTTCATCTCATTTTATATTCTAATTTATGTAACATTCCTAGTTTTGATCATTGTAATTATTTTAAACTAGGACAAGGCTCAATTCTCGAAGCTAAAGTCCACTCACGAAGCTAAGACTCAATAAGGCGCTCAAATGCACTCGCGGATCACTTGTACTAGCAAAGATCCGCAAATTAGTAAATAAAACGGGAAATTGTTGTTCACACATTTGATAGGGCTGAAAAAACACATGTAAGACACGAAAAGCTCCAACAGCAGTTAACTGTCGAATTTGTTTGGAACCGGCGGCAGTTAACTACTGAGGAAAACCTCAGCAGTTAACTGCCGAGGATCTATTATAAGAATAAAACAGACATAGGAGTTTCCAAACCTCCATTGTTACGTTTTTGGTATTCCTAGGTGCGATTTTCACCAAGCTTAAGCCATTCCAAGCCAATTTCAAGCACAAAAACAAGTAAGTTTTTTGAATCTTATTGCATTGCTTTTTTGTGATTGAATTGTTTGTTTTTTTTTGGTTAAATTTCGATTATAGAGGTTTTTTTGATTTTATGATAGTTTTGGTTTAGGTTTTGATGAATTGTTGTAAAATTGTTAGGTTTAGGTTTTGATTTGATGATTTTATGATAGTTTAGGTTTAGGTTAGAATTGTTAGAATTGTTTAGGTTTAGGTTTAGGTAGTTATGAATTGTTATAATTGTTAGAATTGTTATAGAAGTTTTATTGAATTGTTAGGTTTACGTTTTGATGAATTGTTAGAATTGTTTAGGTTTAGGTGTAGGTTTTGATTTTTTGATTTTATGATTTTATGGAATTGTTGTTTAGTTTAGGTTTTGATCGCCAATTTTTTTTATGTAGGTATGTCTCAGAATCAAAATCAGGGTAACGTTTAGGGTGATGAGAAGAAGAAAGATAAATTGCCTATGACATGGCACAAAATTGTTTGTGATGGTTCCGAAAAAACGAAGGATTCGAAGGTGCCAGTGTACAATCAGTCGAGGTAGAGGAGGAGCGGGAGGACATGCTATTTTGGTCCTCAACCAAAAGCAGGTGCCCTAGGGACTGTAGTGGGCAACCCGATTGACTTGTGTGACGAGGAAGATGAATGAATGTAATGGCTTCTAATGCCTAATTGTTTTGGATTTTTTTACGTTTTTTTTTGTTGTGCACATTTTGCTTGACATTATGGTACTTTGAATAAAACCGTGTTTTGAATAATTTGGAATAAAAATCGCGTTTTGAATAATTTCGATTAAAAATTGGGTATTTGAATAAAGACTGATTAAATCCAATGTGAATTCGAATAAAAATTGCGTAATGAATAAATAAATTCGAATAGTGAATAGTTTGAATTATTGTTCCATTCAAAAACAACATGCATTATGCATAATAAACTATACATTCGGGTTACCTAACTTAAAGTCGCGTATTGAATAATTTCGATTAAAGTCGCGTATTGAATAAATTCGAATAAAGGTTACATTACATTACATAAAGTTCCTAAATATGTCCTATAATTACATTACATTACATTCGGGAATGTACCTTCCAACTACAACA
>Ga0315913_1007943_pt1 | contig 12638 bp, 7 predicted proteins | sample MpolsnodulesMG_FD_207736 | JGI IMG/M metagenome (GOLD analysis project Ga0315913, IMG submission 207736) | Medicago polymorpha root nodule microbial communities from Los Angeles, California, United States - small nodules | ecosystem: Host-associated > Plants > Roots > Nodule | place: USA... | reverse complement strand
AAAGATAAGAAGCAGAAACGACAATAGTTCATCCAATTTATTATCTATAATATAATGAAGAGTGAATAAAAAGAAACGACGAAGATGTTTGAATTTGAATTGGAATAGAAAGAGAAACCTGTGTTGTTGGGGGTTGGAGGCTTATAGGCGCTGCTGCTGTTTGGGAGAGAGAAGTTGGAAGGAGAGGATGAGGAAGTGGAGCACTCTCTGTCTCTCTTTCTCTCTCTAAAATTGTTTTGCTTATAGAGAAGGATGAAAGGGAACTTGGTGGTCGTGTTTTCTTTTACTAGTTTAGTTGTGTAGCCTACACTAATGTTGCCTTGTCGCTCTTTCTAGAACCCTAATAATAATGCCCCCTCACCTCTCATTTCATTTTGGATTATAGCTTTTTAATACTACCATGAAAAATTAAGGAAAATCATTTTATCGTAATTTCAGGGTGAAATTGGTAGTAATTAGACTATGATATGTGGCGTAATGCGCGGATCTTGAGATATTTTGTATATTTGTTTATAATTTTTGTATTGTAAATTTATTTTACGTAGTAAAGACATTTCAAAATTCGATTTCTAATTTAGACTAACCAATCTTCATGTTTGTATGAAGATTTTAAACAAAATGATGTTGCATAGGGTTATTTTGAATTTAAACAATTTTATTTGCATATATAGGTAATGAATTATAATCATTATGTATTTAGATTAAGAGATTATAATTTATTTAGTTTATAAGACAATTGTAAACAATTGTCTTATATGTGAACTCTATCAATTGAGATGACAAAGTTAATATTTGAACACTGAGCTCATACATCTTAGACAATTAAAAGGTTATAATATGTTTCAACTATTCTTAACGATTTTATTATAAAAAAGTAAATGTTACTAATTATATTTGTTTTATGAGCAATATTAAAAGTAATACAATATCTCAGTGAGCATAGCTTAATCAGTAGGGATATTGTATTATGTAGAAGTCAGAGTTTGAACTCATTTATTCTCTTTAAAGATGAAATTATGTTTACTAGATTATTTGACAAAAAAATATAATAACTTTAATTGTACCAACTTTTAAATTAAATTAAATGTTGATGTTTTTTACTGTCCTTCCAATATTAAAGCATAGATAACGAATGCAAGTACGGACACTTAGATATCAATGGAACATGGAAACAAGCTGTATAGTTGTTGCTCACGACGATGTGAAATCGGATACGAGATTTTTTACATACATGGACATGAGAACAAACACTACAGTATCCTAACATTTAGAAGCCATTGCCATCGTAATTGACCTGATAGGTTAATTAGTGGTTGTAGATTCCCTTTCACTCTACTAATGTTATAATTATTTGAATGAATTTGTTTTTCCCTTCAAAAGAAAAAATTACGTAGAACCAAAGAAAAACCGAAAAATCCAAGAAATCTAATACCATCAAATAATGAATTAAAAACTATTTTAAATAAGTGGAGTTTTTTTTTTTTTTTGAGGAAAAAAATAAGTGGAGTTATATATATAGTTTTTGCTTTAAAAATAAGTTAAGTTTAAGTATATTTAAATCAGAAAAAAATGAATAAATATGTGAGCGCCAATATAATGGAGTCTATGTACATCTTTGACAGCAACAAATTCAACAACCGACCTTAGCTCAGTTGGTAGAGCGGAGGACTGTAGTTGGAATACCATGCTGAAATCCTTAGGTCACTGGTTCGAATCCGGTAGGTCGGACTTTTTTTGTTTTTGTTTTAATTTTTTGTACCATTAACACCCATATTAAATACGGAAACCTATTTTATTTGTAAGCACAGTGCAGATAATAAAATGGAATATTATGAGTATCTTTTTTTTGAGGGAATATTATGAGTATCAACAACCCACATTCAACATTTTCCAATACAATGATTCATAAGCAGGAATAAGCATTTTCGATACACACTGGTAAGTGTTCAAACATATGCTGGGGCCTGGGAGGATAAACAGAAACAGCCTATGATACAACAAAATCTTGTACTATCCATAATAATACTGCAGAAAAGTTATTCTAATTCTCAGACTTAAGCCTTCTATTCCAACTTATGACCATTGCTGTGGTTTTCTTGTTTAGACCCTGTGAAGGGATCAATGAGGAAGGATTTCAAATTCTTGTACATTTCTTTGGGTTTCTCTGCGTTTATTGCATGCCCTGCATCCTCAATTACCACTAGCTGTGCCTTATCTCCCACATGTCTACACAAGATTGTAAATAATGAAATTCAACATAATCAGATAAAATGCAGAACACAGTCAAATTAACAAATCTGGATAGTGAACTTAGAAAATAAAAAATTAAATTACCGTTTCAATCTGTGTGCTAATTCCAATGGGAATACACGGTCATGTTCTCCCCATATAATTAGCATAGGCTGCATCATTAGTTAAAAGGTTATTGTAACAATGCAGATTCGACCAAATTAATTCAAAATAGAAATTTGGGCGTCCTCGTAAGCCTAACTCACTTTGTGGAAACAATGCATAAGGGTCGGGGTTCGAACACCATGTTTCCCACTTATTCATCTTAAGAGCCAAAATTCTAGTCATAAGTTCATGCACTAAAAACAAACCTGGGTAATCTTAGGAAGATTAGACAAATTTCTATCCTTATGCAGTGCTTCGATTAGTTCTTTCCTCTGCTGGCGGTACTCTATATTCATCACCTACAAATATGTGTAGACTTAAAATTAAGACTAACATATAACAGGTGATGGACTTTCTCAGATCAAAATGTTACAGGTGAAATGGGATAACACAATTATTCATCTACTATACAAAACATTGCTCAGTAAATTAATTGCAATATTTCGTTACTTCAAAACCTGTCCAATTAACCATGGATCTTCAACTATTTAAAAAAAGTCAAGTTTTATGAGAGAAACCTATCATCAAATGCCGATTCAGTAACAACACTAATGTTTCTAATTATTATCAAAGGTGTGTTCAGTGTCTGACAGTGACACCGACACATGTATTAAATTCAATTTTGTTATTTTCTTAGATTACTATGGGTGTTGTATGTCCACAGTCTGTGTGCAGACCACGAACATAAACATAAACATCAAACACGGCACTAATATCAGCGTCGTATTAGTTTTGAGTATCAGACGCAAATTCAATCTAAAGTGTTTGAGCTACACAGTTAAGAAACCACTTACTTCAATGAAATCATTAAGAAACCAATCAGGCAAGGTTTTAGCAGGCTTAAAAAAAGTGAGTTTCACCAACTCCTTCATCATTTCCGGGGTCAGCGGCAACAAAACATCAACAGCCTCATCAACACTTTTCACTTGAAACATCCCATCATCCATATCCCTATCTTCCAAACAAACACCAGCACAAATCACCACCACTTTCTCCACCTTCTCCGGAAACATCGCAGCCATACTATACCCCACAAACCCACCATAACTCAACCCAACCACCATCATCTCCCTCACCCCATGACCCTCCAGCACACGCATAACACACTTTGCTTGAAACTGCTCCGATCTTTCTGGTCTGGTCGTGTAAGAATCTCCAAAGAAAAGCAAGTCTGGTACGTAGACATTGAAGTGGTGTGTGAGCTCAGGAATGAAAGAGTTCCATTGCCACATTGCATTGGCTCCGATTCCATGGATGAGAATAAGAGAAGGTTTGTGTTTTTGAGCTGTTTTGGGGACCCAACAATGCATTACTGTTCCGTCGCCGAGATCGGTGGTGGTTGATTTTAGGCCGGATTTGGAGAAGGAGTAACGGAACCACCAGTTACACAATGTTGTGAAGCTGAACCATCTGCTACTACCCATTTCAGATTGCAGAGTGGAATGGTTTTTTTGGAAGTATGCAGAGTGGTGGATATATGATTGAGTTGGATAACAATGAGCATATATTAGAATATGATAAAAATATGATAATTGTATAGTTTTTGGTGTAATTGGAATATACGTTGTAGAGTCCGTTCTATAATTGTATAGTTTTTTGTTTTGGGAAAGACTATTTTAATTAGTTTCTCATAACAATGAGTATTTAAGACATGCTACAAAAAAGTATACACTTTTTATTATTTAAAATCCCTAACAATGAGTTAGTAAATGTCCACATTCAGCACTGTGCTTAGTGCATCAAGACTTTACTCTTCTTTATACTACTGGGAACTTCATTTTTGACTTTCAAATAGACAAAATCTTGATTAATTAGCTATAAAGTTCTTTCAAGAAAAAAGATTGAGAAAGACACATTTATTTATTTATTTAAGACAAACCCAACGGGTTGCCCGTAGAAATCAAATACCTAATCCAAAAAGGCCGGCGCCACTTTGGGAGTATAAATTTAGTTAATTTGTTTTGTTGTTTTTTTTATTTATTTAAAGTGCTCTGTTAAAACTTAAAAGTATGTAATGGTGAATTTTCATCTAAGTGAAACAAGAAAATTTTAGCATAGTATAATTTGCGCTACGGATTATTCTAGGAGAGATTCCATGATGCTAGCAAACATAGTTTTCTCCTTCTTTTTTTCTTTCTTTCTTTCTTTCTTTCTTTCTTTCTTTTCGGTTACATAGTTTTCTTCTACTGATCAATGTTCATAATAGCACCGTCCACTGGAACTTGAAATTCACCCATAGTATCAAAACATGGGATATGTTAGAAAAAAATATTGACTCACGTTTTATATACATATTCCAAAAAGAAGTTAAATCTATCTCAGAAGTCGTATGTGCAAGATAACCGTCAATCAGCTCTCAATTACCAGAAGAATGGCAAAAAGAACATACTACATGTATAAAATAATTGGATGAGTTATCACTTTTTTTTTTTTTTTTTGAAAACTCGGTATCCGAACCAATGACCGATCCACACGTGTAAAATGAATTTACATGTTGTGATTATTTTAGTATAATTTAAAAAATCAAAAACTGAAGTTAAAATGAATTAACTTAAAAAAAAATGGTAAAAAATCAATTTGGAGATTATACGAACCCTAAAGCTCCAAATCTTCTTCTTTCTCTCCTTTGTCTCGATTGCTTCAACATTTACACACTCTTTTTTCTCAATTCGTTTTACACTGTATCATCAATTCGATTTACACCTTCATCTTCTTTGGGTAGCACCATCATCTTCATTGTTTCTAAAATCCATCGTTTCAACATGAACACAATTCGCGATTGCACAAAAGCAGAGGAACACGGTTTAATAGGAACATGACTCAACATTAGAGGGACACGATTACAGTTTCAGGAACACAAACGATTTTGTTTAAGAAGTACTAGAATGAGATTTTCTTAACGGACAATGGCGAGCCAATGTTTTACGAGGTGACCAAATATAACAAAATAAAATCTATTTTCAAAATTAATATATTAAATTTAATCTATAAGAAAAAAAATCACAGTATTTTACTTATATAAAATTTAAATTAAGGTAACACAAAAAAAAAAAACCAATTAGCTATTGTTATAATAAAAGTTATTTAATAGAATGAAATTGAATTCAACGTCACTTCAAAGAAATTAAATTAATGCTAATAAAAAAATAAACAGTCGATTCCTCTATAATCGATTTTTTAATATATTTTCAATGTAAACAAATAATCATTTATAGGAAACTTGTTCATTTTATTTTTGAATTTTTTCTTTACAATTTTCACCTTGCGTTTGTGAATCGTTGCTAAAAAGCCAATGAACTAAACCCGCTGTCAAAGAAAAGTCAGCTTAAACCTCTCAACTTTGCGAGTCCCGGGTAAAGGTTATGTTCCTTTGGTTCCCCTCTTTTCCCTCGACTTCGTGTTTATTTGTCTTCTTTTGTGGATTCCTACTAAATGGCCATCTTTCCCACCTTCCTCGCGGTTTCTTGGCTCCATATATTATGATTCCCCAAGTAGTCTGACTACTTTTTCTCTCAAGCAAAGTGTTTCTTGGGACAAAAGAGCGGAAGGCAATGTAGCCCATGATTCTCTTCTTGGTCTTCTTGAAAGGTAGTCGAGTTCCTTCGGGTGAGGAATGATATGAGTTGATCTAGCTATAGATATAAATAGAGTGTCAGACGAAAGGTTTCACCTTTAACTCCTTAATAATTAAGTTCTCTTTGTAACTACTTAAGATACTGAAAGTATCAAAATAAAACAAAATAAATTTATCAAACGCGTGATAATCTTTTGAATATCTTTTTTTGGGTAAGTTGGCTAAAGAGAAAAATAAAACCCCAAAAACAAAGAAAAAACTAAGCGCGAGTCTGCAACACCTGTCGCGAGTCAGACAAAAGAATGGTCTTTAAGCCTTTTGGTAGAGCCTTCTACATAGTGAATTTCTGATCATTAGCCGAACCCAGTTTGACCCAAAAGTTTGCGCTGAAATTACCCTTTTTAAGAGAATGAGAAATGATAACATCCCACGTTAACTTCAATAAATCCTTGATACTATTGCTAGCTATAACTGCAACATTACACTGGAAAAGATTGTGATCCTTGAGAAATAAATCAAACACAATTTTGAGAATTAGAGTAGCAAATTATACGACTGTAGCCAAGATTTACAGTAATCTTCACACCATGGTGGATTGCCATTGGATCAACAAAATTGTTATTAGAAATCCCAAGGAAGCCATTAAACCCAATAATCCAAATGACATCCCCTTTCCGAATCAAACCCTTCAAACCCAACTCTGCCCAGATCACCAAAACAATTGCCATTTACATTTAGGATGAATTCATCAACTTTATGGGGATGCCAAGAAACTCATGCATAAGGTTTTGGAACCGAGATCAAACCTCTGTTGTCAAAAGCGGCCGCGTGGGCCGCTATAGATGAAAAATCAGGACCGCCGCACCTGGCTGCGTCGGCGCGTGTCAGAAGTGGAAAGCGGTCAAAACAGACCTATAAATAGTAAAACAATAACTTGTACCAGTTGTATATAATTGGTATTGATAATTTTCGATTTTGCTATCCCTTTTATTTCATATTATGAATACTTCATGAAATTTTGAGTAATGTTTAAGGTATTTTAGTATTTCTTTTTGAATAGTATGGTTTCTGGTATTAAATTTATCAATGGCCGCACCACCAAAATAGCTCCCGCTACGCATCCGCACTGCGCCACATTTCCGCATCGACAACAAAGGATGAAACTAGAGAAACAAATAGAGATGAGGGATGCAAGTCTTTTGATCTCAATATCACATAGAAAGTATGGATTTGTTCATTATCCACGCAAACAATGATTCTAGCCCTCCAATTCCACCACAAACTTAAAAGAAATAAACCTTGATCTAGAGATTTAAAAAGAACCAAAATGTGTGTTTCTTCGATTTTGGTCCTTACTGTCCCCTCATTATTTGTCTATCGTCCAAAAAAATGTCGGCTGAGATTTTTTTTATACTTGAACAGTCAAATCTAACATTAAAGACCAAAGTCAGTAACAAATTTTAAAGTCAAGAAATAGGTGCATATTCAACACCAAAATGACTGTTTATCCAATATATTTAGTGACCTAAGCATCAAATATAATTATCTATTTTGATTTTTGAGCTTAAAAGGAAAGAGAAATACAGCACCATTTTCACATACCATGAAAAAAGAAGCGCTGAAGAGACAAAAGCTTCTGTTTCGGCCATGTTTTCTCTTCTATTCTATGTATAAGCTGTCTGTTGTACTATTTAGTTACTGTTTTCCCGTCAATATTCAATCATGTTTATTCAACTCACTTCCACCGAACCACTCTTTTATTTATTTATTTTTACCAACAAAAAGTGCCAAACTAAAACTAACTTTAACTGCTCACTTCATAGTAATATTTCATTTTTGTCAATTATGAATTTTGTTTCTTCTCTTATTTGTTACTGCTGAACCCTTTATATGAAAAATACCATTTTAATTTTATTAAATTAATTATTTTTGTTGCAGCTTAATTAAAGAGTTGGTTCATTCTGATGCACCGCTGTAATGAAGATTATTGATATGCTGCTAATTGATTATGATTATGCATATTCTGGAAGTGGTTGATGTTTGTGGAAATGAACTTTGTGTTTCTTCTATTGTTACTTTTGGTTTGTGTGTGTTCTTTTGCACTTCCTCAGCTTGATTTACAAGGTACTATCTTATGTTAATTGCAATTTTGATTTACTTCAATTCCATTATCTCTAGAAGGTTCTTGATTTTAGTTTAATAGTAGTAAATCGAGACTTCAAGTGTAGGGGAATATATTGATATGAGTGTTTTCTAATAGAATCTGATGATGATCTTTTTTCATATTTTTACTAGATTGCGGTAGATAATGTTGTGATTTTTTAAACATATCTGCGTTTTTAATTTTGTCGATGTTAAAAGTGACTTTTGAATCTTAGACTAATGTTTATGAATTTCATATTTATTACAGAAGATGCACTATATGCATTGAAGTTATCTCTGAATGCTTCACCCAACCAGCTCACTAACTGGAACAAAAATCAAGTAGACCCTTGTACTTGGTCCAATGTTTACTGCGACCAGAACAGCAATGTTGTTCAAGTGTAAGGGTTTTTTCTTATTGCAATCTTCAACAATTGTGTTTTTAGTTATTTGATATGGAAAAGATGCTAAAAAGTCTTTACCTTATTGATGCTCGAAGATCTGTGCATGCGGCTGTATAATTATATAAATTACTTCATTGCAGTTCACTAGCATTTATGGGATTCGCTGGATCCTTGACACCTAGAATAGGAGCTCTAAAAAGTCTTACAACTCTGTAAGTATATATCAAGTACCCACAGTGTAGTTCCTAGTCTCGTCATTCTTAGTGTTTTGGATTATAGTATTGTTATGATGTGATTTGATGAAATCATATGGATACTTTTGAGTATTATTTGTATTTTCTTATTTAGGATGTACATGTTTTCTGTGAAATATATTATCTTCTATGCATCTGATGAACTAGAAGAGTACTAGGGTTCGTGTGTGGGTGTTCAGGGGTACATATAATTTGGTTACTTCTGAAAAATCATTCAATGCTCTTTGGCAAATTTTATGATTTTAACTCTTCTCTGATTTGTCACAAGTTCGTTCTTGCTCACATTTTCCATCTTTTGTGTTGGTTTTTGAGGTGTGATTCACGTTTTTGTCTCGTTAGTATCTGTTTTGGGGGAAAATCTTACACAGACACACACACAAAGAAGCAAGACTTATATATAAGTGTGACCATTAATTAATGTTGTACATTTATCATGCAGTTCTTTACAGGGGAATAACATCATTGGTGGCATACCAAAAGAATTTGGAAATCTTACAAGCTTAGTGAGATTGGATCTGGAAAACAACAAATTAACCGGTGAAATACCATCTTCCCTTGGTAATCTTAAAAAGCTTCAATTCTTGTAAGTATGATAGTCTGTTTCTAGGTTTTACAGATATACGATGAGTCTTAGCATCTATCATCCTTGTGTAATGTTTAAAAATGGCTAATTTTGGTCTTGCAACTAGGACATTAAGTCAAAACAATCTTAACGGGACAATTCCAGAATCACTTGGCAGTCTCCCAAACTTGATCAATGTGTATGTGAACTACTTTTCGATGCTTTTTGTTTTTCTATCATTATCATTTTACCATCTGATGTATTGTTCAAAATTCTCTTTTGTAGTCTTATAGATTCAAATGAACTTAGCGGACAGATTCCAGAGCAGTTATTCAACATTCCTAAGTACAAGTACGTATGGTAAATTGGGATAAAATTGAATATTTAAGGCTCCTTTTAATGACTTTCTATCCCTGACCTGCATACATAACTTCATAATCTTATATAACAATTACCGTTACAAACATAATCAAATAGTGGTTTATGATTCTAACGGTCTTCCCGAGTCCCTTTTTTTTTGTCTTCATTTGAAAGATTTGCAAACATTGCAGATTCAGTTTCAACTTTTAACAAACTAAGTTTGTAATTGGAGTCCCGTAGATTGAGTTCTTTCCACATACTTGTTTAATATTATTTATGGTAGGAGATGAGAGACGCAGTAGTTTTTCTCACTTGAAAACACATGGCGAAATGGTAAGTATTAACAAAAACAAACTGATCACCATAAAAAGCTTAGAGTCTATCCAGAGTTGCTGCTAGTTGTATCTCTTGTTACATGCTCACCCTAAGAAACCTTAAAAGTTGAGACATGGACATAGCACTTTCTGGCCAACACTTTCTGCTTTAAATTGATTAAATAGGAGAAAAGGCTGCCAAAGATAAAACTCAACCGAAAAGGACTTTTTTCCATCTCTAGTAGGAAGGCTGTTGTTAGTGACAGGATTTTATATTATAACGAGTTCACAACAAATCCAAGTGACAACGATCAACAAATTGTAGGCTTATATTCTAAGTCAATATGTAGAAATAGAAGTTTAAGGCATAAATCTCTTTTGACAAATGCTATCCAGTATCCAGTGCCCTTAGTGTTACCAATGCATTGAATATTGTATTTTCTAATAAAAACTTCCCACTCCTTAATTTCCTAACCAATGCCTTAAGAGCACTCATTATCAGGACCCTGCCCTTTTTTACAACTACTTTTTTGTTGTCGGAGTCCTTGGATAGAAGTAGAACATCAAACTAGGACTCCTGCAATCTTTTCATTTTTCGTTATTTAGATTACATATGTCCCAGTCTAACTTTGTTTCATTACGTTTCTTATTGCAGTTTCACTGGAAATAAGTTGAATTGTGGTGCGAGTTATCAGCATCTTTGCACATCTGATAATGCAAATCAAGGTTACATTTCCCTCCCTAATCCCCCACCTCCTCCCACACAACAGGTAGAAAACTAATTTTCCTTTACTTGACAGGTTCATCACACAAACCAAAAGTAGGCCTCATAGTTGGAACAGTTGTAGGTTCAATTCTTATTCTTTTTCTTGGTAGCCTGCTGTTTTTCTGGTGCAAAGGGCACAGGCGTGATGTTTTTGTAGATGTTGCAGGTTTGTGTTCTATTTTTAGTCCGTGCAATGTTTTTGTAGATTGTTAGTTGTAGCATTTAAAATTCTTAATTTGTTAACCCTGCATATATATGCATTCTATTCCAAGCTGATCCAATACTCTAAACTCATGAACCATTATGATCATATATGACATTATCGACCATATTTTAGATTGATTCATATGCATGGTGTATTTCTTAGCTCGTTGTGACTGGAAATGCATTTTTTTTTTCTACTTGAGAAAGTCCTCTTATCTACCATCATGATGGTCAAGATCATCAGGCTGCAGTACCATGTTGTAGTATTGTTTTTAGGGAAATGCTAATGAGTGCCTTAAGGGCACTCTTTAAGGATTTTAAATAGTAAATTTTTATGGAAAATTGTGCATTCAATGCATCGGAAATTGAAGTGTTAAACTTTTACAAAGAATAATTTCTTAATTGGAAAACCTTAAAGAGTTCCCTAAGGGCACTCGTTAGCAAGACCCTTGTTTTTATTGACTGCATTGTTCTTCTACTATCTTTCCCTACTGTTATTATTGTCAATATGTTTTCATCAGTATTTCTTTTAAGGTTTTGCAAACATAATCTTTAAGGACATTGGTTAATGAATCAAGAATTAGAAAGTGTTTATTGAAAAGTTGATAAGTATTTTCTGTTACTGTATGTTAAGAGGCTTGGTTAGTTATAAGGGAATCAGGTAATTGGTCAGGTAGTGGGTGGGTTAGAGAGATAGTTAAGGGAAATAAGGCATGTTGCCTATAAATAGAGAGGAGTGCTTGCAGAGAGGATTATCTTATCATTCAGAAAGAGTAGATGGCCTTTTAGACGATTTGAAGAGTCTAGAGTCACTCCAATATGCTAGGGGAAGTTTACAATCTCTCCTTTCCCTCAGTTTGTAATAATACCAGTTGGTTTTTTTTATCAAAATTACAAAGGTTTAATGCATTTCATTTCTTATTTCTTATTTAGTGCTCTTGAAAAACTCATTAGCATTTACCTTTCATTCCCTGATACCTTGTGGCTCACTAGATTCGATGACTCCAAATTTAAATACACCCGGCCCCTCAATTCCTTAAAAAGTTCCATGTCCTATGAAGATGGAATGTGATGGTTAGAGAATATGCTTAATGAATATGTTTTGTAATGCTTTTCACGGTGAGAAATTATTGAAATAGAAGTTCTATAAGTCGACAATATAACAAAGTTTTACACAGAAATCAAATGATATTTCACTATCTTGCCATAATGTAAACATATTTTAAGAAGTAATACTATTTTGTGATAACGAGGGGAAATATGATTAGATATTTGTATAAAACTTATTGACAACGTCGGTGTATAGTATTGAACTCTTAAAATAATACTAATATTTATTTTATTAAAAGAAGTATTATAAATAAAAGAAAAGTAGGCCAGCACCATGGCAAGGATAAGGTATCCTTAAGGGCCTGTTTGGGAGTTTAGGAGGGGAGGGGAGGGCTTGGGAAAAAAAAGGAAGGAGGAAGTGGAAAAAATAGAAGACTTTTGAGAAAGGAGGGCTTTGGAGGTTTTATTTTTCTTCATAATTAATGTGAACTCAAAATTATTGAAGGAGGGTTTAGATAAATTCTTCAAACAAGTCTTCTTTTATCATTCTCTACAACTCATTTTATTAAAAATGATGGAAGATTTTTCTCTCTCTAATCCCCTCCCTCTAAAGC
>Ga0315913_1007942_pt1 | contig 12638 bp, 10 predicted proteins | sample MpolsnodulesMG_FD_207736 | JGI IMG/M metagenome (GOLD analysis project Ga0315913, IMG submission 207736) | Medicago polymorpha root nodule microbial communities from Los Angeles, California, United States - small nodules | ecosystem: Host-associated > Plants > Roots > Nodule | place: USA... | reverse complement strand
GCCGTAAAACAACAAACACGATTACAACAAAACTATAAACAAACAAACTCATCACTGCATAATTTTACAGCAGGAGAAAATTAATGCAAAAAATCCCCACATTAGTTCCTATCAAGGTTTTAAATAGAGGTACACGACATCAGTGTTGATGATGTCTCTGTGACAGTAGCACAACCGCATTAAGGTCCTATCAGCTCGCCATTTAACCACAATTCACATAATATAGAAACTGCAACGCAACAGTAATTTGAAACCTTGGTTCAAATAATGGCAATATTGATCTTAGTAGTCTCGTGAACTAATGTGTACTAATTCTAGGAACTGATACATATGACCAATATTTGAAGATTATAAGTACAAAGAAGAAATTTTTGCATTCTCAGCATAGGATATCAATGTTTATTGCTATACGACTACACCATACCTGGCGAAGTTTGAGCTCTTTCTCTGCAACCAAAGAACTCATCTGAAGAACAAAATTAAACATAGCAATTGCAAAAAAAAATGCTGGACCTATTGATCCAACAGCAGAGGGAGGACTCATGGCAGGGTGTGCATATTCCTTCAAAAACACATTCCACTTGAAGCTTGGGTCTAAAAATTATGTAACAAGTCACCAATTAAAATTTAGAACATGTATTTGATCACTGACAAAAAATTTAAAATAAAATAATCACAATTTTAGTAAGAATAACATCAGTGTTTTTTATATTTCTACTACCGCAATTGAAGCTATATCATTCTTTACAATATAAATAATGATTTTGATATACCTGCAATGAGAAATCTAGCAATTTCACGTTCAGCAGCAAGCTGAAGAGGAAGTTGAAATGAAAAATTGGGATCTTCATATTTCCCACGCTTCTGAACATTACTGGAATTAGTCTGAATCCCATAACTAATAACACGATGATACTTTTCCCGAAAATGAATTGCACCGGGACATTGCATAGGATTATTAAGAAACCACTGATCAACTAGTGCTTTATTACGAAATGACTTAACCTTAGAGATAGGTATGGGTCTACCTGGGTTATTATTCATGATACGTTCCACGATGATGTGAAACTTCGGGTTAGTATCACCGCTCCAGATAAAATCATAGCAAGGTTTTTTAACGAAGAATTTGTTTTCGCAAGGTGGGATTGGTGGTGAAGGTTTTAGTGAAGGGTGTGTTGTGGACTTATACCCCGTAGTTGTTGAGGTTTGTACTTCGATAGCTTTGTCTATGGCGAATATTAGGAAAATGAATATGACCGGTGAGAGCATCTGAAGAAGGATAGATGTCTTGCTTCGACACGAGATTAATATGTTTTTCTTTAGTAGTGCTTTGTATTGTTGTGTTAACAGGGAGAAAGTGTTGGTCATTTTTGTCACTGTCTGTAGTGTATGTGTTGAGGGTGTGGCAGAAAGAGATATATAGAGTGTGGCAATGGAAATTTGGAAATAACTGATTCATCGTTATTATGGTTATGCCAAAGTAAATCATTATTTTCTAAAAGTGGAAAGATATTCGTGTGGTTTTAAAGGGAAAAAAACTGGAAAATATGTTAATTAGTTGCAAATATCTTAACAGCATTAACTAAGCAAATAAGGAGTAATTAGTTGAAAATATGTTTTTTTTAAAGATAGTTGAAAATATGTTAATTAGTTGCAAATACCTTAATCCATTTGTTTTTTTAAGGAAAACCCCATGTTAATTTCTTTGAAAGAAAAATGTTATTTTTATTTTTTATGATTTAAAAAAAAAAGTATAAATACCTATATATAAATGGATACATTTAGTCAAAAAAAAATGGATGCATGACTTTGGTCTGCCTACTAATTAAAAAGTGATTTTAATATGTTTTTTATCTTTCAATATTATACCATTCATTTAAACTATTCTAATTGTAAGTTTAAATATTTAATTTTAAAAATCAACTAATAGAAACAATTCCACTAAAATAAAAACAATATAAGTTAAACTTTATTAAATTGTGGTAAATTTTCAAACCTACTTGGGTTTGTCTGTTGCTGTTGACTTGAGACCTTGACGCATGCTCCTCTCGTTAAAGTCTCGGGTTCGATTCTCCACTATCCATTATATGGGTTAGAATCAAGGGTGTTCAAAAGAGAACCATCCCGTTAAAAATTCCGCAAACCAAATTAATTTAAAGTGTAAAAGTCGTATTTGGTTCAGATGTATTCAGACTATTTTTTGACTCAACCACACGGCTCAGTTCGATTTGTGGTTTTTGTTTTACCAACCGAATCAAACCGCAACATAAGAGAGACACAAGAGAGACACTTATTAAACTTTTGTCACTTAATCTAGTACTCGGAGATTCAATTAAATTTTTTATAGATTAACATGTTTTTTCTCTATTTTTTTTAATAAGACATTTTCTCTTGTTAAATTTCTTCTATGCTTTTGATTCTAAAAATGTATTTATGTTATTTAATTTAATTCTACTTGCACATTTGCATATATGTTGATTCTACTAATAAAATCAAGGAATCTCAATGAAAAAATTTAGAGAATAATAAAATCTTAATATTTTGTATTTCTTACGAGAGAGGGTTATTTTTTGGTCCATAATTTTGATTTAGTTTATGTTGATGGAAACAATTTTGGATGAAAATTAAATTGTAATGTTGGATCAAATTTTAAACATTGTTGAAAAAAAAGTTTTTTTAATTTTTTTTAACTTGATTTTAATGTCAGAAACAAAAAGTTGTATTATCTCGCAAAAAAACCGCAACAATCGAACCAATCCAAACCACGTGAGGGTTTTATAGACTGTTAATGTAGAGATGTAGCTACCTTCACCAATAATTATAATATAATTTATTAAAAAATTACACCTAATGATTATATAGTCACGATTAATTTTGTCTGACTGGACAACATTGTAGTCAGGGTCGAGTGTTGGTTTGTAGGATTGTACAATCCTAAATCCCACTACACCTCAACAGTGCTTCGACTTTAGTCATATTTGTTTTTGCTAGGTTTTTCTCTGATTTTCCCTGTTTCTAACTCTATCAACAACCTATCGATCCTACTTACAAATTGTGTTCCGACACTCGTGTTTACGATCTTTCACCAATCTATCAATCCTACTTAAAAACTCAAACTTGACTACATTGCTGGACAGTGCTCTGTTTGAATGAAATTGCTAAATAAAAATTATGAACATGCATCATGGTCTACCCTCCAAACGATGAAGAAACAGTCAGACTAAAGTGTTATTTTGGTAAGCACAAACAGTCATCAAGAATGTTTCAAAGAAATCTACCACGCATGGTCTTTGGTTATGCTTGGAAGGGCGGTAAAGGAAGGGGAAAAAGGAATGCTCTGTCACCCTTTATGGGTATACAAGTGCAGGGAAGATTGAACTTGTAATATATCTTAAAAACACAATACTTGCCACCCCTTATTTTCACAAGTTAAACAAAGACACTATTGCAAGAGCTTGGGATTTTTATACTTTAAGCATGTCTAACATTTATAGTTTTCAATAATGACAAGCTTGATGCTATCTATCACCTACTCTTGCACATACTCAACAATTACTTAAATATCAGAGTCCACTCGTTCAATAGAATCAAATTAAAATGATCCAAAATGTAGGTATTGCCCAAGAACACAAGCAAAAAGTCAGATAGTGACATATTGTTGCTACACAATAAATAGAATCTAAAATTAAGCAAATCAAATGAGGTTCATGATATAAATCTGATCCAACAACACACAAAAAAAAAACTTCATATTAGCTTCTTCTAGGCACGGGCTGGAGGAGCTCCGGGTCCAGTAGGGCGTGGGGCTTGACGGGCTGGCCAGGCCTGGGTGTGTCATCCTTGAAAAAGAATTAAGTAAACCAATTAGAATATATAGCATAATTAAGAAATATAGAAGAAACTTCAAGAAATTTGGGAACATGCACACCACTAAACAAGGTCAAATATATCAGAAGTTTCTTTTTAAGTTTAATAAGTAAAGTTCAGGTGGGGGCGGGCAATTTCAACTCAGATTGAGCACCGGTACAATGGATCAAGTTGTAAACACTAGAGTCGAATTGATAACGTTAAAATCAAATCAAATAGTCCGTGATGAAGAATAGAATACTGTAAGTTTGTGTAAGTGTTTCAACAAGCACATATCGAGAAAGAATTTTTTGAAATAATCTTATAAATGACTGCAGATTCTTTAAATAACTTTAGACACAAAATAAAATGAATTTATGCATCTTAACAATTTTATTAAGTTCCCTCCTTTATCACCCTAGATATCAATAAATTTATAAGGACTTTTTGTATAAGTTGGAAAAACGAATACTTATCTCAGCTGAGAAGTTCCTATAAGCTAGACACTAATTCAAAATGGTCCTTATGTGATTCAAGATGCACACAAGCTTTTTCGTACAAGTTGGCAGCTAATGCTTATCTCAGGCTGTGAACCGCCAATAAATTCAAATTGGTTTGGAGTTTCTAAGTGCTATCCCTTTTTTACTTTAGGGTAGCAGACTTGGTATTTTTGTTTGAGGGCATTTTTTATATGCTAATGTACTGCTTCCCTTGGTTTTAGGTGGTATGGACTTGCTCTTCCATTCTTGTAACCTTTTGGTACTACAAATGATTAAAAAAGAAATGCACACACGCACATTTTTAGAGTATCCAGGGATCATCCACTTAAGTCGAGACTAGACACAATCATGCACAATTTATTTCTTTACCCAAGAAACTTGTAATCTATCCACTTGTACTTGCAGTAAGTACAATAACAAAGACTAGGGTTTAGCCGATTTTCACCATGCCTTGAGAATGCTCTCAAGGGTGGTATTTATAGCCTTGATTGGGTTTGTTTTCGTGTCTTGGGACCTAAGCAGCTTAGGCCCCAAGTTAGTAGGCGAGCGCTCTAGAAGCTAGGAAAGGCGGTTTACGCCTCTTAAGGCCATGGGTGTGCCTTGAAGGGCCAGTGAGCCTTTATCGAGGGCTAGCAAGCCCTTAATATAATATTGGCAGTTCACCACTAATAATTAGTTATAACCAAAGAGACCTTCAGAAACTGAAACAGAGAAGGAAACAAAAACAAAAACAAAAAGACAAGGTTCATGCTAATAAGTGCCCTTGCACTTGATTAGGATTCAAGAAAAGAAACAATTGATAAGCTTTATGTAGAAAAAATCATAATCTTAATATTTCAAAATGTTTAATACACAATTCCTAGAATAAAATTTCTACTGACCAATTATAAATTTCTCCCTCTACAAGGTAGCCTTTTGTAATCTATGAAGCCAGCTTCTGCTGAGGGCGCATTTTGAAGCAAAAAGTCCACTATTCCATCAGGTATAGGTGAAGATGGTTTCAATCCTTTTTCATATTCTATTCTTAACTTAGCAGCTTCTACCTTTGACTTGACCTTCTGTAACTTAAATTCACACATTGTCATCCGAAATTCATATGAAATTGGTTCCAGAATCACTTTCAGTGACTTCAAGTTACACAGGAAACGGTGATTAACCTTCAATGGATCAGGAATTAAGGAGAGAACCTACATGATCAGAGATGCAAGTGGATTAATCTGATACAAGTCAATTGATTTTTTATAGAATTAAATAATTTGGCATCTTAAGAAGAAAGTAAAAATAACCTCAAAACATGCTAAGTTAAGGTACCTGAAGAGTAGTTGTAGAGACCGTCAATGATTTTATATTAGAAAACATTTGGAGCCAGCAGAATAGAATCAAAGGAGGCTCCTTAAGATATGAAATTACTTCTGCGTCGATATCCACATGTTTAAGAGAAGAAACACTGCTACCAAGAGATAGTCCGTGATAAGGTGTACCGGTAAAAACAAACTTACAGAGACTTGGAGTACATAGATCAATTATGTAAAAGTTGTATATGTCATTGTACATAGTTAAATTGACAAGTGTCACACTTGATATGCAAAGGGTATATGCACCCCTTACAATACAATTGGAAATGAGCAAACTATTCAACCTATTAAAGGTCGAAAATGGCTCGGCGCAGCCATTTCCGTCAACACCAAATGCAAAATCTCCTAGTTGCAAGTTGGTTAATGACGGCAAATTGAGAGATTTTGGAAACAGTGTTTCATGCCGTCTACCACCATTGTAAATAGAAAGCTTAAGATGTGTTAAAGTTTGAGATGAAAACGTGCTAGGCAGAATGTCTGCAATGTGACCATTAACAGAAAGTCCTATTCGCTGCACATTGTGTGAAATAGCATAGCTGACAATCCTTTCTATGTTGGGCTCAAAACGGCGATTTCTCCGCTTAAAATCAAGAGTGTGCAGTGCGATAGAGGAATCACGGAGAGATAAAACCCTAGACACGAATATAGTGAATATCTGGTAAGTTGAAAAGTCTGAAGAATGTAATATAAGAGCAGGAATGCGTTTCCAGAGATGATTCCATCTGGAAGACAGAACGCTGGTTTGAACTGCGTGTTTGGTATTTAAAAGTGATAGTATGTGAATGATAACACAGTCAGGTAAGTTGCTTAGTCTGTCTGCATTCTCGCTTTCGCTGTCGTCGTTGAGTTTAACTTTCTTCGTACTTGGCTGAATCATTATCTTATTCACTGAATTAGACATTCAGATTTGAACCTAATAACAATCATCAATAAATAAAAAGGTTTAAAAAGAACGGATTAAAGTATAATGCAATGGAAAAACCTAGAAAGGAAAATTCATCTAAGAAACAAGAAATACCTTGCGAAATGAAATTGTGTGCCTGGGGTGAGGAGTAGAGCAGAATAGAAGGATTTGCAATAGTTAACTTCAACAAGTTTTCTATCTAGGGTTTTGTTTTTGTGCGAAGGAGAGACCATTGTTTTCTACTACTTCTGCTACATTAAAATCGTACTAAATTGGTGGGTTAAATTGTCATCTTATACCACTAATGACTGTCTTTATTCCCATTACCCACTCCCAATTCATTTTTTCATTCGGTCAAGGTACCTTTTTGGGCGCACCAACAGTATTAAAGTTAGGCTCTATCTGGGTGTTTGGAGGGGAAGGTTTGTAAATAAAGGAAGGAAGAAGTGAAAAGAATGCAGAGAGTGGAGGGTTTTGGGAGGTAGTTTTCTTGGTAATATAAAATGTCCCTAATGGGTTGGGGTTCAAACTCCGAATACCCCACTTATTCATCTTGAAAAATGTGAATTCTCGTCACTGGACTACTTTGAAGATTTTGGTAAGTTTTTTAAATCCAATTTATGTTGATATAATACTTTCAAAGTTAAAAATACATTAATCATAAGTATTTATTTATCATTTTATACAAAACCATTTTCTCAAAAAATTTAAAAAAATTCTCAATCTTTTCCTCTAATTTCATCCCTCCAAAACACTCTCCTCCAAAGTCCTAATATAAGCCATCTTTTAAATGACCGAATCTTAGAATAACTTCTTTTTTTAGTAAGCAAAATATATTTAAAAAGGGTAGTTTTAACTTGTGAGTTGTTGTGATTGCTGAATGAATTTGAAAGGAATAGGGACGATGGATTGCAACAACGTGTTCGTAGGGTTGATGTTTAGGTTTTGAGCGGAAGGATATAAAAGTTTTTCGCACAAGAAGGGAACTAAATGTCGTGCAAATTATTTGTACCTAATGGATATAATTATTAAAAAAAAGGACAAATTATCATTTGAATCAAGTGCTTATAACAGTGTATCTCAATATATTGAAATTTCAAAAATGTACACTTTATTAATCAAAATAATCTTCAACGTTACAATACTAAGTTTATATTGTCATAAAAGTCCCTTGGATTTTGTTTGCGAGCTTGAAGGGGAAGAAAGTGAAGGGTTTGAAAGAAAAAAAATGAAGGAGTAAGTGGAAGAAATAGATGACATTGAGAAGACAAAGTTTAGGGAGTTAATTTTTCTTCATAATACAAAAGTTTCCTCAACCTGGGAACTCAAAAATTGTATTAGAGGAGAATTTTGGAGGGTTTTCGAGGATTTACATGAATTCTTCGAATTTAATTGATTTTGTTATAATATTATTAAAATTAAAAATATATTAATCATAAACATTAATTTATCATTTTTTTTAAAAATTACTCTTTCAAAAAATGTAAAAGATTTTACAACTTTACCATATATTTCCATCCCTCCAAAGTTTTCTCTTTCCCTCCCCTCCAAACTACCAAACAAAATATTAATATACCTATTGTCATATCAATACCTACAAGTTGGAGTGTTCGCAATGCGGTTTGGTTCGTTTTTAAGGATAAAAGTCACCAACCACAATGTCACTCAGGTGCTACCCTTGGTTCCACATGTCTATTTTATTACTCCCTTCATGCTTTCGATCTCTTCAAGACAGTTATAATTACCTTCCCTACATGTATTATTGAGCAGGTAATGATTACACATATATCATCTATGCTTCCAAGCCAATAATGCTTATCCAAATAATTATTCTATTATTTCACACAATGCTGTCACATTAACACCCAATGTACAGGAGCCTTTGAATAATTCGAAACAAAGGTTTATTTACAAATAACAGCCCTCAGATATCATGAGTAAAACATAACATTCTCTTCTCATCATCACTTAGGCAGAAATCATGAAATAAGGCAAATTTGGAATAATACTATAATTTATATTCAGCGAAGGTCCAAAACCAAGACTTAGTGCAGATAGGCAGTGCATTTAGAATATATACAATTGTCATCTTTCTATTAATTTTCAATGATAAAGTACACCAGATCATCCCGACTAGTAATGACATCTAAGTACATAGAAGAAAATGGAACATAAGGGGAGAATGGGGCTTTGGGGAGAAAGTAAAAGGAAGAAAACATGATTGAAGCAAGGGGTCAAGTCAGAACCAGTTAGCACAAGCCTAAAATGACATGAACTGGCTCACCATACCCAAGTCAACTCAAATACAAAGATATTTATATTTAAACAAGAGGTTCCTCCTTTAACCTCTAAAATTCACCTAAGTTTAATCTCCAAAATTCAAGCAGCGAGGCTTTGATCTAAATGAATTTAACAAAGTCAGACAATCAGACGACATTTCATTAAAACGAGGCCAAAAACTTAACGAAGATCATTAAATAACAAAAAAAAAACATACATAAACAAAATTTGGCACTTCAATCTCCAGCACCAATATTAATTACATACTAATTAATTACGCTTGAACGTCAGAGCTTCTAAAGCAGCATCCCATACACGTATATATCCTACAAAGGGACCATTGTCTATAACCCAGACATATAATGAATCACTAAATATCTTTTTTTTTTAAGAAGCTAAATTAGCCCACCCAAATTGACACCAGAGAGAATCGAACCTGAGACCTTGAGGAGGAGCAAACTCTCAGATCCCAAGCTAATACCACTGGGCCAACCCAAGTGGGTTGAATCACTAAATATCTTCTATTAAAAGTTTCAGGTATGTCCATACTTGCATCTGAAGGATTGTAAGGTTCAACCAGGCTCATGTGGGTCAAATGTTGCTTATGTTAGAAGCAAAACGTCAAATCAATCTTATAGAGAATAATATCACCTGCAGACTCTGTATTTGCATTTAAGTGGGGCAACTTGAACTCAGATGGAGCACCATTACAATGGTGGCATTGTGAATACCAGAGTCGTATACAAAACATTATAAGCAAATTGTATGATCAGCAATAAGAATAGAATAGAAAACTATAGGTTAATTTGTGTAATTGTTTCAACAAACACTTATTGAAAAAGATAAAATTGGGGTAATCATATATAGCTGACTGAAATTTCTAAAAAACTTAAAGCACAAATCAAAATGAATTTATACACCTTAAATATTTCATAAATTCCCTCCTTTAACTTCTCCACGAATATCTATAATTATATAAGGACTTCTTTGTTCGTAAGAAAAACTAATACTTATCTTAGTTGTAAAGTTCCAGGAAGCTAGATACTAATTCAAAATGGTCCTCTATGTGATTCAAGAAGCAAACTTACAATTTACGTTCGTATACATGTACAATTTATTTGTTTACCCAAGAGACTTGTAATTTATCCGATAATAATAAGTTATGACCAGAATTATCGAAACTGAAACAGAGAAGGAAACGAAAAACAAACCAATTATAAATCTCTTGCTTTAAGAATTTGCGTTGAGCAGTCTATGAAGTCAACTTCTGCTGAGGGCGAATTTCGAAGCAACAAATCCACGATTCCATCAGGTATGAGTGAAGATGGTTCCAATCCTTCTATAAAAGCTTTACGTAACTTAGCAGCTTTTTTCTTTGACTTCACTTTCTTCAACTTGACTTCGCACAGTGCCATGCGAACTTGATACAGAAGTGGTTCCATTATCACTTTCAATGACTTCAAGTTACCTAAGGAAGGGAGATTATACTTCAACAGACTAGGAGTTAAGGAAAGAACCTAAGCAATGAAGGGTGCAAATGGATTAGTTTAATGCTAGTCAAATAATTTTCGATAAAATTTAGAAGAAAATAAAAATGCATCATAAGAAGAAAGTAAAAATAACCTCAATATGCTAAGATACCTGAAGAGTATTAGTAGAGACTTTCAACGATTTTAAATTAGCAAGCTCTTGCAGCCAATTGAATAGAAACCTAAAAGGATCGTCCGAAAATGAAATTATTTCTGCATGAATCTCTACATGTTTAAGAGAAGAACATTGCTTGCAGAGAGTTGCTGATAAGGAGTACCTGAAAAAACAAATGTGCAAAGACTTGGAGTACATAGATCAATTTTGTAGTAGTTGTAGAAGTGATTCTATACAGTCAAATTGACAAGTGCCGCACTTGATACGCAAAGAGTTTTTCCACGCAACACTTTGCAATTGGAAATGAGCAGACTATTCAACCCGTTAAAGATCGAAAATGGCTCGGCACAGTCATTATCACCAACACAACACAAAACACAAAATTCTCTAGTTGCAAGTTGGTTAATGACGGCAAATTAAGAGATTTTGGAAACTGTGTTTCATAACCTTGACAGAGGTAAATAGAAAGCTTAAGATGTGTTAAAGTCTAACATGAAAACACGCTAAGCGGAATATTCCCAATGTCACCATTGACCTCAAGTCCTAACCGTTGGACATTGTGTGAAAGAGCATAACTCGCAATCCTGTTGATTATGTGAGTCTTTAAGCAACCGTTTTTAGGCTTAAAATCAAAAGCGATATAGATGAATCGCGAAGAGATAAAACTTAAGAGACGAATTTGATGAATATGTTGTAAGTTCAAATTCGAAAGTCTTCAGAATGAAATATAAGCACAGGAAGACGTTTTCATAGATCCTTATATCTCGGAGATAAAATACAAGTTTGAACTGCGTGTTTGGTGTTCAAAAAAGAGAGTATGTGAAGTATAACGCAATCAGGTAAGTCGCTGAATCTGTCTTCGTTTTCACTGAGCTTTACTATATTAGTTGTTGTCGGTGGAATCATTATCTCACAAGCGGAATCAGACATTATTATCTGCAATTAAAGTAATTGAGCAATTACTTACAGTGAGTTATGGAAAAGAGTAAAATGGTGATCGATAAAATGGAATGGAAAAACCTAAGAAGTGAATATGTAAATTGATTAGGAAAAGCTGAAAAAGGAAAATCCATCCGAAAGATTAATCAGAAATACATACCTCGCTCGCCTGGGGAAGGAGCTCAACAGTGTAATTCACGTGTATGTATGTTTTGGATTTCAGCTGTGGTTGGACAAAAGTTTTTTTTTTTGTCTTACAAGGGAAGAAAATGCCGCGTTTTTTATTTTTTTGTCAAAATATATGTTGATTGAATCAATGGATGATAGGATTGTGAATTGAAACGCATATTTCATGAGAAAACAAAAATTCATTTTTTGAAGACTTAATTTTAAACTAATACAACTAAATATCATCATGTTTGGTTCGTATCCATTTTCTAATCATTATTTTTCTTAATTAATTATTTTAAAGCAAATTTAAATTTTGAATTAATTTTACTTAGAAAGTAAGGTATCCAACAAATGTCAAGTTACCAGAGACTTTTCGCCTTTCCTTCAAAAAAAAAGAAAAGAATTTTCGTCTTAGACCATTATCCTCTCTTAAATTAACAAGTGTCATTGGGGCATTATTTAAGCAACTCAAAATGGTAATTTTAAGATAAAATTTCTTTTATAATGAATTCCTTAAAAATTGTTCTTGGCACACTTCTTACTTCTTAGATTATCATCATACAAACATTCCAGCTCAAGGAGAAATTAAATTTCTTCCTTTGGACAGCTTGCCATGATGTTATTCCTAGAAAGGTAGTTTTACATACGAGATGTATGTCTCCGACTGATGTCTGCACTAGATGCAACTCAACCAGCAAAGATGTTTTCCACAACTTGCAGGATTGGGCATCCCTAGGAAGCTTTGGTTAGCCATCAACTTCAACAACAAAAACTTCTTGGAGTACAACCTTGGCTCATGGATCATTAGAGGCCTAGATGGACTTCTCCCTCACCTGTTCCTTTCAGTATCTGTTTGGTTGCACGTTTGCAAGCTCCAAACGTGCTTTTTCAGTCCCAAACGCGGTTTGAACCATGAAATGGATGTTTGGATAACTTGCAAAATCAAATCCAGAAAACGTGATTTTAGCCCCAAACGCGAGTTACGTCAAAGCCAGGAAT
>Ga0315913_1007937_pt1 | contig 12642 bp, 7 predicted proteins | sample MpolsnodulesMG_FD_207736 | JGI IMG/M metagenome (GOLD analysis project Ga0315913, IMG submission 207736) | Medicago polymorpha root nodule microbial communities from Los Angeles, California, United States - small nodules | ecosystem: Host-associated > Plants > Roots > Nodule | place: USA... | reverse complement strand
ATATATATATATATATATATATATATATATATATATATATCATCCGAGAACCCTTCAGAGTCAAGCAAAAGTTGGATCTGATTGACCTCCTCTAAAGCCAACCAAACCTGCCTGTCGACATCACCAAACATTGTGCGGTTCCAAGTCTTAAAATAGATAATCATGATTAGTTTGGTTTGTTATAACTTGAAAGCAGCAAAACATTTATATTTTTAATTTTAATCAAAATGTTATAAAAAACAATTTAATAATTTTCAAACGTTAGCGCAATAAAAAGAGCGGAAAGACGAGCACGTTAGTGCCCGTTTTTCCGATAGTTTATGATATAGAAGAATGCACCAATACTTGACAAAGCCACTCAAAACCATTTCTCTCTCTCTTTCACTTATACACTTTTTCTTAATATGTGTGAAATGAACAAAATACTCACTTATAATAGGACGGAGGGAGTAAAAAGATTTTAGGTTCTATGATTGAGACAAATTAGGGACCGTCTGTTACAGATTAAAATAAAAGCGATTTTGACATAAAATCATTTATAGATTATATTTTAGAGATTTTATGAAAAATTAGAATATATTTTGCGTTTGTTTACCGTAATAAAGATCATATTTTTAAACAAATAATTTAGTTTGTTTGAATACAACTATATAAAAGAAATTTTTTTTTTAGAAAATTAGTTCAATCTTTTAAACCATATTTTCTCTTTCCTTTTAAAAAAAACTATTTTTTGAGAAACAGCTCTTAACAACTTAGAAGATGTTTTTAGATTTATTTTAGATTATGATTTTTTTAAAAAGCTGTAACAAACATATGCAAAACTTTTAAAAAAAATATAATTTTTTTCTTAAAACAAAACATAATTTTTTTCTTAAAAAAAACTTTACAAACGGGCTATCAGTTTAATTGATTTCACTAAATCAAATAACCCGCTCTCTCCGACGAAGCTTAGTTTTTATACATTTATTTGATAATTTTTTGGAGTCTATACTTTCGGCATTCTAGTGATTTCCATGCATTTATCAACCAACAATAACTTGGTGCTACTTTAGGAAAGAAATTGAATACATCACCCTTAACCTATCGTAACTTATAATTTTCATATTCTCTGAATCAACTTTGTTTTTGGAGTTTATACTTTCTCCACCATTAAAATACACAACATGTTTTTCTTTATCATTTAACACTCATTTGTTCTCTCTCATATTTGATGTTTAATGATCGATCCATCATTAAAATACGCGACATGTTTTTCTTTATTATTTAACTCTCATTTGTTCTATCATATTTGATGTTTAATGATCGATCCACCATTAAAATACACGACATATTTTTCTTTATCATTTAACTCTCATTTGTTCTCTCATATTTGATGTTTAATGATCGAGATTTAACTTAAGAAACTTAAAAGGATTTTCTCTTGAAAATGAATTTTCGCTGTAGCAAGGGCTCAAGTGCAACTCCTAAATTTGATATTTTTGAAAAATAATTTTTAATACCACCTAAGCTTTATATTTGATAGTCAACTAAACGCCAATTGCAAGTAGGTACTATGATGCCGCATATTAAAAAAGGAGTATTATTTAAACAATCATTTGATTAACGATTCATATGACAACCATAATTTATAAAGAAAAAGTAGATATTTACACGAAAATTAAAATAATAGAGATAAAATAAAAAATAATATGAACACAAAAGAGAAAATTGTTACAAAAGTTATTACAAAATGGATGTTCAAATATCATTAATCTATTAAAAATGCAACATTTACTTGACACATTATTATTTTAAGAATAGGATTTACTATAACAGAGGGACAAAAAGTTCATTTAAACCTTTAAATTAAATAGACACATAAATGGAAAAAATGATAAGAAGAAAAAAATAATTTTATTATTATTGAAAATATTGATCTTATGTCTATTTTTGAGTATGTATTTAAATAATTTGAATTTATAGTAACCAAACCAGAGTTACCTCATGTTGGTCAATAAATATAAATAGGGAAAGACCAAATAATTAAACAATAATTAGTTAAAATAGTGATAACATAACCGTGATTTTAATGTTAATTTTATATGATGGATGGACCAAGAAAAAGCAAAAAGTTCAGCAAGAAAAAGACATGGCCCCACTCATTAACTATTTTGGTTGCACTTTTTATCAACTTTACTTACATAATGTGACATGTCACATTACCAACACATACACATCAAACAACAAACTCCATAATTTGCATTATTCTTCTCATCTCACACCTACACCAACCCTCCCATATCTAATCTATAATCTAACTATTTCTATCCAATCCAATCCATCTGAACATAAACACAGAAGAGAGAGAAAGTTAGAAGAACAGTTACAATAGAGGTCAGTGTTTCTTCTCTAGGGTTCTTCTTATTATACTTTCAGTTTCTGTAATAAAAAATATATAAAGTTTCTTAAAAAAGCAATAACACCCTTTTCCTTATAGATCTTGTACTCTCTGTTTCATTTTTCGTACAAATACACACGTGTTCTTATTTATTTATTTATTTATGTTTTAAATATTTGTTTTGATGTTTATGTTTTTTTTTTGACATGAAGATTCTTATGGGAGCTTGAGATAAGGAAAAGTTGGAAATTTCCATAAAGGGTAATTATTCTATTAACCTTGTGATGTTTCTTTTGTTGGTTCTGACTTTTTTTGTTTGTTAAGAATTTTGATCTGTTATTTTTGATTTGTCTGATGATAGATGTTTGTTGAGGTTGTAATGAAATTGTGGTTTTATTTTTATTTGGTGGACTTTTTTCTACTATAATGATGGAAATGCATTTTTATTTGAGGAAAAAAGTCTCTAGTTTATTTTCCTGAAAATGATTAATTAGTTTTATGAAATTAATTTTATTTTCAAAATATAAATTCATGTTTTTCTTTGGAAGTTCTTACATGAATAGTATTAGCTGATGTTGTCTTAATTAGTGCATGTTTGGATTGATTGTGAGTTTGACAAAATTACGGTGAAACCTTGGTTTTGTTGAAGCTTAAATTGTACTAAATCACAGTGGCATAAAATGATTAAGGTAACGTGATTAAGCTAAAGTCATCATCAATACAAACACGGACTAATTGTGGAATTGTTTTGTTTAAGTTAAGGAGCAAGCGCAGTGTGTGGTTTAAAGATGGGTTCTTTATGCGATTTTTGCGGAGACCAGAGGTCTTTGGTGTATTGCCGTTCTGATGCTGCTTCCTTATGTTTGTCGTGTGATCGAAATGTTCATTCTGCTAATGAACTTTCTAAGCGTCATTCAAGAACACTTGTATGTGAGAGGTGTAATATACAACCTGCATATGTGAGGTGCGTTGAAGAGAAAGTTTCACTTTGTCAGAACTGTGATTGGTCAGCTCATGGCACCAATCCATCTTCTTCAACACACAAGAGGCAATCAATCAATTGCTTCTCTGGCTGTCCTTCAGCTTCCGAGCTTTCTTCAATATGGCCCTTTTTCTCAGACATCCCTTCTACGGGTGAAGCATGTGAACAAAAACTCGGTTTGATGAGCATTAATGAGAAAAGTGACAACAGTGCGAGGGTTCCTCCAGAAAGCAAGAATGTGTCTGGTTCAGCTCAAGTGGCCGATCTTCCAAGCAAAAACAAATCTGGTGTCGACACATCTTCAATACCCGAGCCAAGTGCCAAACCCCGTATTTTGGACCAGGCGCCCGGATCTTCCAATGAATGTATGCCAAAGGTATAGCTTCATGATTTTGTTTTTATCCTAGTCTTGTAACTGCAGTATGTTTGGTGCACAACGGCAGTCAATGAATTTACAAAGTTTCTCTGAATGAATTGTTTGTGGAAATTTGTTTGACGGTTTGTTTTTTTCCTCTATCCAAGTTATAGATAATATCAAAACTATTAATTAGATGTGATGGACAATCTAACAACTGAACAATAATTAAATTGCAAGCTTGCAAGGAATTAGTTATTTTTTATGTGTTAGTTGTTTAATTGTTACAATATACATATCCAAGTAGTTTCTTGTCAAATGATTCTTTTGGCGGTTTGCCTTAGTTTTGCCCCTTTATTGTTTCGTGTCTGTATTTTGTTCACAGAATTCTCAGCACTCCTGATTTTTCAGTAGCTTGAACTTCAAAGCAGGAACAGGTGAACTTGCATGCTAGTAACTTAGTACCTTCAGTCCATGTGATTAGGAGAGTAGCCAATTTGATTCAAAAAGTATGGTCTTGCTGTGCTGAAAATAATTTAAATGCTCCATTATGCAATTTATATGAATTTCGTTAGGCTGAATTAGTTACTGTAATTATGGTCTTGTTCAGTTCTGCATTTCAACGTTCTAAGAATATCTCTCTTTCACGGGTGATGGGTATTATTGACACGTCATCTCAATTTGTAGTCTTTGGGTTTTGATGATAGGTGAAATGAAATGTTAAGTGGTTCGCAAAATATATGCATTTTTTTCCGTCACCTATGTACATGTATAATTGTTCTTGGGTTTGGTATCTATGTTTTCTCTCTTTCTCTATGCAGCTTGATGACAGTAGATGGCATAATGATATGTTTGCAAAGAAACAATAGCCTTGCGGCTTACATGCATTGACGGTCACTTGTTAACAACGACGACATTTTATATGATTTTTCTCTCTTTTGTCTTGTTTAGTGAAATGAGTTACACAAGTTTTACCTTTCTTATTTAACCTCTCATGTTGAATCTGCAGTTACTATGTCCCAGTAGAAAGGCTCCAGCACTATGTGAAGATGACAAGTTGCTTGATGATTTCAACATAGATGAAATGGATTTTGAACTTGAGAACTATACGGAACTTTTTGATTTTGCTCTCAACCACTCTGAAGAGTTTTTTGAAAATGGTGGTATCGATAGCTTATTTGAGAGAAAAGACATGTCTGCTAGTGCTGGTGATTCAAATTGTCAAGGTGCTGTTGCCGCTGAGGTACTCAAATCTCATCGTCCTTTGTTAGCTATAACTTTGGCTTTTCTATTATCGAAGATTTATCCGTTACATGTCACATAACTGAGTAAAGTGTCCTCAGTGTTGTCCAAAATGGGTGCAATAGTGATATAGTGTAGCAAAACTTGAACAAATTGCTACTGGTTCATAGTGTTGTCCAATACCAGTGCAATAATGTAGCAAAATTTGAACCAATTGCTATTGTTCCGCTATATGCTATTTGGTATTAAGTGTTGTCAAATAGTGGCTATAGCACTTAGCGTAGTAGAATTTGAACAAACTGCTATTTCAACGATCTGTGATTGACAACACTGTGTATTCCATTACCTATAGAACTTTGCACCTGGGCATTGTAGAGAGATCAAGTTCTACGCTATAGACTGATCTTCTAGGCTGTTCATCATCTGTGTATACTATTTCTTGTTATCTCCCGATCTCTGGTGATAGTGAATATATTAACTTCAGTTATTGTAGTCAATTCCTTAAGTCCTTTATATTCATTTGAAGGTTTACTTGTTATATTCACTCACATAGACTGCATGCATTTAAGTGAGTATGAGTTTCACTTTGAAGTGATTGCATGTTTACAATGTGAAAGTCATATTTGACGGGGAGAACATGTAGTTTCCTTTGGGGTCCTAGTTTAAAGGTTTTGTATTTCTTGCGTTTTATACTTATTATTGTATCTAAACTTCTGTTTTTAGGGGTCATCAGCAAGGTTTGTTAGTGCTATCCAACCAGAATGCAGCAATGCTGCATCTGCAGATTCAATATTAAGTACTAAAACTGAACCAGTTATTTATTTTATGGAAAGGCAATCAAACCTTTCATTTTCTGGCATTAACAAAGATGCTAGTGCTGGTGACTATCAAGAATGTGGTACTTCTTCAATGCTTCTCACAGGGGAGCCTCCTTGGTGTCCTCCTTGCCCCGAGAATTCTATTCAATCCGCTAATCGTAGCAATGCTGTCATGCGTTATAAGGAAAAGAAAAAGAATCGAAAGTAAGTTCACTGTATTGATACTATTTACATATCCAATGGTGTTGATCTAATTTTACCTGTTGTTGACGTAAAAGTAACGATAGCTGTCATCTGCTCATGTTTTTGTTATGGTCTCAGCATGTGATTACTATTAATTTTAGTAGCTGTTGTCGTTAATTTGTTTTACCTTTTCTCATTGTTTTACACCATGAATAACAACACATTCCTACTCTATTAGGTGGAATTGGCTATATTGATCAACTCTATCAAAAGCCGTTTTTAATAAAGGCATTTAAAGCTAGGTCCATTTCATTCCACAGTTTTCAGTTCACTGAAATTATTAGGCGGTAGTAATGAATTGAATAGGTTTAAGAAATTTCTCAAAATAAAATAAAATAATACTACTTGTGGAAATGGTGATGGTGTTTTTGCTCAGAATTCAGGAGATTTGTGCATATGAGTGCATGCTGTGTTATTTTCATTGGATACATATTGATACTATGAATTATGTTATACATAATGCGATCAGCCAAATAGGGATAGAATAATGTATCAGTTGCTATATGTGCTACTGAGAAGAATAACTATTACTCCCTCTGTCTCATATTATGCGTTTCATTTGAAATATTTGTCTCAAATTATTTGTCATTCTATAATACCAGTACAATATTTAATACCTTTCTCCATTGGTACCCTTATTTTTAAAGTAGTTGCAAATATATGGACAATTTATAAATTAAGTACAAAACATTTTAGTCTTAAAATGCTATTTTGCATTTAAAATTGGCATAAACAATCTTTTTATTTAGAAGTGTGCACATTCCAAATGAGACACGTAATATGAGACAGAAAAAGTAGCAAATAGTATGCTAGATTTACTTATAATCTCAAAGCTTGGTTGCTATATAGGTGATTTATTAGTATGATGAATGCCATTTTAGGTTTGATAAGAAAGTAAGATATGCTTCTCGGAAGGCAAGGGCTGATGTCAGAAAACGTGTGAAAGGCCGGTTCGTCAAAGCTGGGGAAACATATGACTACGACCCTTTGAGTCAAACCAGAAGCTGCTGAGTGTACATTTTTTAACCATGTTCTATGAAAGGAAAGAAACACTCAGCAAAGAAAATAGTATATTCTTCTAAAGAATGGATGAAATTTGATGCAAATACAAACCGTCTGATTTAACGCAGGAGCCTATAATTTCTTCAAGAGAAAGAAGGTTGTAATCAAGCCATATTCCAATGAATTGACAGTGTAGGCTTGGAAGGGAACGCACATCCTTCACCGTGAAGGCTATCTATATTGTGATGTCCGCTAAACATGTCACAAAGTGCCCCTTCAAGCAACATTCCTTGAATTTTGATTCCCTTAACGAGGCAAATCATGGTTCTTGAATTTAGTCTAATGCACAATTCATTGTTAGTCCTTTGGTCACGATATTGTTCACGGTTTGCATTATTCATGTTAATTTCACACTAATTTAAGCCAATGTTTGTAGAACTGCCAGAGATGGCATGATAAGTGTCACTGTTGTAGAAAAATAATGTTTTGTCCTGCATACTTGTAGATGGAGTTGTAATTGCTAAATAGTTACTTAGATGAAAATTGTACATTTGAAGGTTGTGTAAAGAATAGAATGTCATTTATCATGATGATAGGTTGAACATGTATTGGTAGAAGTTTTGTTGGTATTGTTTGGGTCAATGTTTGTATTGTGTACTTCAATTGTAAACACTCTTTAAAAGAACTGCAACTATTTCTAGAAATTTATGTGTATGTTTTATTTTTGACCAAATTTATTTGTATGTTAAAGAATGGATTCTTGTGTTTTTTTTACTTTACTCAATGTTTATTGTAAATTTTATGATATACACCTAGAAGATAGACTTCACTCTACACTGATTCCATGCATGTTACCCTTCACCCCATTCTCTTGAGTAAACCAATAGAGATGTAAAGTAACAATAGATTGTCTCGTCTCAATCTAGTAATAACTAAGTCTAATTGTAGTTCATCTGAATTAGAAGAGGTCGAATCTTTATCAATCAATGAATTAGCTTCAATTTAATCGATCACAAGTTAATCCTCAAATTAGTTCATCCGATTCATACAAAATATCAAACTTTTGTTGACCAATTTTTGTTATTATTTTCTTTAAATAATAACACAATTCCTACGTTCCAATTTAAATAAATATTTTGAAAATAAAATAATTTAAAATGATTTTGATGAAAATAAATACTTTATAAAAAGGAATATAATATATTGATGAACAAAATGAAAATAAATAGCTTTGAAAAATAATTTAACATATTGATGAACAAAATATCGAAATTTACATTGCAATTGTTTCCGAGGCATAATTCTATACTCGCAAGTTTTAAATTTCAATTGAATTCAAGAATAGAACTTATTCAGTTCTATATTTTAAGAAAAGGGTCGATGATCGATCCTCTCAAGGTAATGGGTCGCTGGTTGAACAAGTAAGTTACTAATTGAAATGCATGATTATTTATTTTTTATGATACGAAATGCATGATTGTTGGTCTACTTTATATAAAAAAAATTAAATTTCATGACAAATAATTTTATACTTAAAAAATGAGAAATAAACAATTTCTTCTTTTGGAATTCTTAAAGAGTAGTGCCTGCGAGCACTCATTAACAAGAAATTTAGCTGTGTAATTTTTTTATTCTTCATATTTTAACCTTTTACAGGGCTATTTTCAGACATTTTATTCCTTTACTTGAACTATTTGAAATATTAACTCAAAATATACCGTAAATGGGAAAAAAAATAAATAAATCATGTTTCAATATTTTTTGTAAATAAATATAATAATATTGTATACAATTTTACTTTAAAAATAGGAGATTGTATACTAACTCTTCTGCAATAGGTATTTTTTTTGGATAACAAGAGGGCCGAAACCCAAAAAATAAAAACGAAATTACAACTTAATCATGGTAGAAGTAGACACTCCCATAACGTTAGTTAAAAACAAATGTCTAACTTGCTGACATTAATGATCAAAGAATCACCTCCATCACATCCCAAATTTGCCAAAGCATCTATCGGTTTGTCTCACAATATGAATGATAAATTCTAACCTCCCAATCCACTTGAAGTAACCCAAAAATAGGTTGCAATATTCTTAAACCTCCCAGCCATTTTATTGTTCAAAGAGGATACAACCACAGTGGAATCTACATGCTCAATATATCTGAAACCACCACGAGCCCTAGCCAAATTTAAACCTTCCTAGATACCTCAAAGTTCTGCCATGTACGCACTACAATTCTCCGTAACTAGTCTCTTACGAGACCACTACAAGTGATTAAGTTCCGGGCTCAGGTTCAAAATTTCAACACGGTCTTTTGAGTACTTCATTGCGACTATATATATAAGACTATTGAATAAACCGATAGCACTTATACTGAGTTACACCAATCATCACTGAATCAATCAATCAATGGCTATGAATCCTAATCAACAACATATTTCAACTGAAGATTTAAACCGCTATAGACATTTTCTCACTCAACTTGACTCCCAAGTTAACAAGGTCACTTTCATTTCTTCTTCATTTCTTTTTCTCTTTTCATCATTCTTTCTTTATCGTCACCAATTCATCAATATTGCACAAAATGTGCTTTGGATCATATTGCTCAATTATTTGTTGAATTTCTTCATTCTAAATGCTTTTATTGTTAATGTTTCTTGTCTCTATACAAACTCTAGGGTTTCGGCATTTGTTCCAAAATTAAACAACTCATATTCATTTCGATTTCGTCAAGTTAAAATTTAGGTTATTCGATCTCCATCCAACACGTTGGATCATAGTAAACTACATTCAAGAACCAAATATTTAACCGACGTTGAAACAAACCACTGCGAATATGAAGCCTGGGGACCGCGCTCCATTGAAACAAATTCTAGGGTTTGAATTCTAAGTTATCAATCTGATAGGATTTCCGCCGGGTTTTTGATGCCATCGTGCTCCCTTGCGACACAAGTCAGTCTACATTTCAGCCCACTCACTTCTGTGGCCATTTTTATGGCCATCCTTCTTCTCTAGACACCACATTCAGTTGGTGCTCTCAGACCAAGCATTGTGTTGATCCTCTCATGGCTGTAATCAATCTTTTTTCCACGGACAAAAGAAACAAATCCACTTTCTTGATTATTTGTGTTCGCAAATAACTCCAATGCAATAGACAGATTGATCTCATTAATCATGTTGTTGAACCAAGTAAATAACCGACATTGAAACGAACCATTGCTTAAGATGTCAGTAAGTTTTTCTCTTTACCTGTATGAAGTTGAATGATGGTGTAGAAATTGATAGTTCTAATTTCGTTATTCAGTCCATCAATAATCTTTTCTGATAGTAATTATGATTCAAAAATTCTCGGGGTTGTTAAGTTTTAATTATAAGTTTTGCCAGTAATTGATTGTAGTTTTATTTTCATCAATTTACTTATAGATTTTTTGTTAAATTGGAACTGCAATCAATATGGGCAGGGGAGAAGAATAGCAAGTATGATAATCTTGTTGTCCAATCTAGCATTTCTGATCCAAAGAGGAATGAATCAACATTCTTTTTCTTTCTTACAATACCTCAATTGCTTGTTCACCATTTGCATTCTAATTTCTATAACACAGTTAGTGTACACTTCGTCAGAATAAATTTGCTGCTATGCATTGCTGTGATTGTAGTGTATGTAAGTTTGAATTTTGAACAATGTGTCATGTATTGAATGCAGCTTGAGAAGCAAGTAAATGATGTTGAGCAGTTTTACCAATCCACTGACGTTCAACAGAATGATTGCAAATACAAAGGCAGGGAGAAGCCTCCTACTGGATCTAAGAAGGCATTGCAACGTGCTTCAGTAGATATGCAAGAGGAGATCAGGCGCAATTTTAACAAAATATTCGATGAGGCAAGTGCAAGTACTTCTGCAATAACTATTATTATTATTATTATTACTGCTGCTGCTGCTGCTGCTGCTGTTGTTGTTATTATTATTATTATTATTTCAGATGTCTATAATTGTTGGATTAAGATTGATTCATGTGTCTCCACCGGCATGAATTGGGTACACACTTCACAGTCACTTTGATCAAAATGATCTAACCTATGTCTCTTCCTTCTATTTGAATTCTTGAATTGGACTTGGTTAGGATTATAGAACAAAGGGAAATTAGAGTATTTAAATTAGTTAATAGTTGTTAATTGTTATAGAAGACTAGAAGTTAGTTAGCTAACTAGCTAGTTGAGGTTGTTATAACACAAATGGCAGAGAGCATGATTGGAATATGGTAATTGTGAATAGAGTATTCTCTATTGTGAAAGGGAAACGCTTGGAGCAGAGATTCAGTCCTCGTCTATTCCATTCAGTTCTTGGATTCCTAACAGACTCGAACTTTTACTTTTAAACGGTACTGATTACTGTTGACATTTTCCATATCTCAGAATTGAAATTTACTTAGAAACTCATCATCCTACTTTTTAGCATCAACTAGCCTCTATGAACTTTGATCAGCTTTCAGTGATAACATCATTGAGTGTTTTATCCTTTCTTTGTGTGTTTTTTCCTTTCACTGAAAGGAAAAAACCTTACTTCAATAAATGACATTTGAAACTTGTAAGAACTATGATCAGCTTTCAGTGGTAGACAGCATTTTGTGGTTTATCATGTCACAAGGGTTATATATGAGCAAGTTAGTTTAATGTGTAAATGTATCTGAAGATTTTTAGAGTATCTTTTTTCTTCCTTGATCAGCTATTTGTCCACTGCATACGAAATGTTCAGTAGTGAAGCTGCTTCCCATGACCGATTATATATTACTTCAGCCTTTATCATTCATCTATATTTATCCGGTGTTGTTAAATAGTAGCTATAGTGGAGTGGAATTTGAACATATCACCATCGTTTTGTGATATGCTATTTAGTACAAAATATGTCAAATAACGGTTATAGTGGTGTTATAGCACTTTTATGTAGCGGAATTTGAACAAACCATTATGTATATAAATAAATAAATTATTGCAAGAATATATATTGATTTTATGGATAAGACTATTATCTTCTACAATGCTCCTTTCATTGAAAATAAGAAAGCAGTGACTAGTTAACTTTTCACTTGAAATGAATAACCTTCTCTTTTCAATTGAATCTTGTGAAGTATTGCACATAGTTTCCTGAAAAATCTCAATAGCAATGCCTTTTCTTTTTCTCAGATAGCTCGGGATAAATGGGCGTGGCCGTTTTTGGATCCTGTAGATGTTGAAGGTCTTGGGCTGTATGACTATTATCAGGTAATTTTCTTTTCATTCCATTTTTAAGCTTTTCTACTGACTTGGACTAAAGATATCTTAATTACATTACATAAATGACATTTGAAACTTGAACATCTTTTGAGAAATGGTTTAGATATTTGCTTGATCAGTGTTTATGGAACTAGTGGTCCCTTTCAGCTTGTTCTATTTTATCACAGTTGTCTGTTAATTCTTATACTAAAAACAATTTCTTTGTTTTTCTTTTCCTAGATCATTGAGAAGCCTATGGATTTTAGTACTATAAAAAGAAGAATGGAGGCTAAAGATGGCTCTGGTTATAAGAACGTGAGGGAGATATATGCTGATGTAAGGCTGATTTTTAAGAATGCAATGAAGTACAA
>Ga0315913_1007935_pt1 | contig 12644 bp, 8 predicted proteins | sample MpolsnodulesMG_FD_207736 | JGI IMG/M metagenome (GOLD analysis project Ga0315913, IMG submission 207736) | Medicago polymorpha root nodule microbial communities from Los Angeles, California, United States - small nodules | ecosystem: Host-associated > Plants > Roots > Nodule | place: USA... | reverse complement strand
TTTCCAACAGGTGTTGTCAGGCTTCACAACCACCACTTCTCCAACACTTGTATTTTAATTTTAATATATGAAGATAATAATAATTTGTACACATATAATTATTATTTTATTTGACAATATATAATTATATATTATTGTTGTTGCTCTGATAAAGGAAATCTTTTGTACTACATACATTTAGATATAGATATACCAACATTTTGATAAAGGAAAAAATAATAAAGATAGTACCAGAATTAGCCAAGCATTCCATCACCACGTGCAACGGATCGAACCTCAAACACATTGGAAGTATAAGCCCGTAAGGACATTTTCCATTTTTTCTCAAAGTCAATGTCTACAACACAAAAAAAAAACTTCATATTTTGTCTACACAATTGTGAGTTTTCGAGTTCAAACACGATAAATATATTCAGTTTAACAATATTAACATTGTTAGTTAGTCCTTACGAAGGAAAAAACCGACTTCATTTCACCTTATACTAATATTTTTTTTTTTGTTGAAGGATTCACCTTATACTAATTGAAATTTAATAATTTAATTTTTTTGTTAACAAAATTTGAAGTTTAGATTTAATATTCATTGCCACTAATTTTAACGAACACTACAAAATTCATGTCAATTAATTGTTATTTTTTTTACCAAACAGAGCTTAATCTACCCATTCTTTAGCAAGAACAAAAACATGATCCTCTCATAAAAATAACAGAGAACTAAGCACATGAAATCTTGCAACAAAAGAATAAACACAAGAAATCTTACACTCATAAATGTCAGGTGGATAGTTGTGTAGTGGAACAGGTTTTCCAATGAGGTCATGTTTCTCTCGTATAATAGCTATCTCCATGATGATAAGAACCTTGTTTGTTACATAATTAGTTAATTAAATAAATTCCATTGTGTAGTGGATTTTAGGTAGTTTCATAAGTATACACCAAACCATCTTCAACCATAAAATGTCTCCCGCTTTCTTGAAGATCTCCTTGCATCCAATCACCCTTGGTCTTTAGGTAATAATACAAGTCATGCCATACATTCTTCAAAATCTGGAATGCCTCCCATCTTCTTGAAGAATTCCCTTGCTAACAACAAGAGTCTGGCACCCAAGGTCTTCATAGTTGTACCATTTCTGGTGTCATCAACTCCACCTCAAGTTGTGCTTTCTCCACCTCAACTTGAAAATGCGTACATCCATTATGACTTTGACCTTGCAACTCCACCTCAAAGGTTGATCATGGGTATTCTTACCACCGCCTCTCCAGGCTGATGTTGAGTGTTTAACGTCTCTCCAGACGACCACAACTATATAAGGCATCAGTCCCAAGGTGAGAGACATCACCTTCTTCATCACCCCAACGAGACACCACCAAACAACCCGCATCCTCATAACCCTCAGAGACAATTTGTGTGGAGTTACCATTGTTCTCCGAACAATCCTTCTTGAAGTGACTCATCTTGTGACAGTTAAAGCACTTAAACTTTGATTTGTTACCACTCTTTCTGCGGTTATCTCTACCACTATCTTTCCCTCTTGAAACACTTAGGCCTTCATCATTTTCATCAGCTCTCAAGTCCTTGGACTTGGTCAACTCCTTGGTTCTCAAAGCCGCTTGAACTTCTTCTAGGGTGACAGTGCCTTCTTTGCCATAGAGCATGGTATCCTTGAAAGATTCAAAAGATCTCGGTAGCGTACACAACAAGAGTATATATTTATCTTCATCCTCAAGATGCACCTCAATGTTCTCCAAATCATCAATGATTTTGTTGAACTCCGTGAGTTGCTCCATGATGGCCTTTGACTCCACCATCTTGAATGAGTATAGTTGTTGCTTTCAGAATTGCCTATGAGCCAAAGATTTGGTCATATAAAACGACTCCAACTTTGACCACATCGATGCCACGGTTGGTTCCTTCGCGACATCCCTCAAAAATTTATCCCCGAGACACAAGACGATGACACTTCTAGCCTTGTCCACCATCTCGGTCTTCTCCGCTTGCGACATGGTGACCGGTAACACACTTTCATCCTTCAAAGCTTGTGCGCACTTTTGTTATATCAAAACTGCTTCCATCTTGACCTTCCATAACCCAAAATCATTACTTCCGATGAACTTCTTGATATCCCACTTTCAAACCATGGTACCTGATTATCGATTTGATCCTTGCCCCACGATGGGCGCCAATTGTTGTGATTTCGTTGAAAAATCACACCAATAAAATACTTGATGTGTGGAGCAAATTAATCAAGCAACCAAAAAAACGCGGGTGACAGTTATAAACACAAGCAAAAGTAGAAAACAACAAGAGAGAGAGAGAGAGAGAGAGAGAGAGAGAGAGAGAGAGAGAACACACGAAAATTTGTTTACCCAGTTCGATCTAATACTGAGCTAGTCAGGGGGAGAGAGCAGCTATCCGTTCCACTATAATGATGAGTAACTTTACAAAGAGATATCAAAAGGGTTACAAGAATTAGTCTTCAGACCTAATTCTACACAAAGTTATGAATCTCTTCCCGTGACCAAGATACTCTATCCTAATAGTGTTTTGTTCAAGGTGAATCAAAACAATCCCAACTCTAGTGTTTGTTGCCAAGAGAAATCTCTATAAACCCTAATTCGTTGTTTGTTTCTAAACCCTGTTTTCCTACTCTCTACCTAATTTTCATTTGATACAAGGTTTATATTTATAGTAAAATCATTTCTAAAAAATTAGAGCAAATCCATGCTGAAAAATACGTTTTTGTTTTTCTACATCAATGTAAATTCGGGCGCCGATTTTTGTCGAGACAGAAGTCTCCAAACTCAACCAAAATCGGAACCGATTTTGCCAAATCGGCCACCGATTTTGGCAGTCCTGCAGAACTCCAATTTTGAGTCATACTACAACAAAAACTGTATGACTAATCAAACTAATCAGAAGAGGATAGTATACCTGATGGCCATTGAGTTTGTGAGCATCAGATCCAACTTCATAAAGATCATTCTCGACATCATCTAGCGGATCACTAACAGCCTCAACACGAAGTTATCAGTTCAGTCTTTTGATGATATAAAAATATTGAAATCATCACCAAGTGCATGAGCCAAAGAACAAAGTACATCAACAACATCATCTTGGAGCTCACTGTTTTTCCTGTAAATAAGAAGTTCAACGGACATACATCACCAAACCATCTTGAAGATGTTTTCTAATATTTATCATAATATTTTAAACATGCACCTCCTACATGTGGCACAAACTTTATCAAAATATGCATCAATATTCACCAAATGCAAGGCAAAACAAAATATAAAATAATATTACAAATTAATAACTTGCCTTAAGTATGGACCGACCAAAAGAAATTCTTTGATTAATAAGGCAAGTCCTTTTCTTTTTCATATCTACTTCTTCACATTATATTCCATTTTTCTAGTTTAAACGCTAAATTTTTTTTCTCTCTCAGGTTTCAGATCTTGCTAAGGAACACCCTAGCATAAAAACACTACAGGAGCAATGATATATCACCATGTAGTTGGTTTTATGTGGCATGGTAGATTTATAAATGTACATCTTTTGCCGTCATAATTTATTCCTTAAATTTTTCTTTGTCCATCTAACAAATCGAACTTGTGTTTAGGTATTCTATTTACGGCATTCCTGCTGGATCAACGCTTAAAAACTTAGACGCAACATTTCTCACCTTTCATAATCTATCAACTCAATCTAAATGTCTATTCATATCCTTCATTTTGACAATACAAAATACACAACTAAGTTATCATTGTACCTACTTGATTTTATATCTCTTCCTTTTCCACAGGCAAAAATCAATCAAAATTGCAAGACAAACCTTTGAAGATGGCTCTAACTATCTTTGGCTTAACTACTTATAACTTGAAAGGGTCAATTTTGACTCTTCCGGAAGCATGAGATTCACATGAAATGAACTCTTTGTTGAAGGTTGTCGATGTTTGGTTAAAGAGTTTGAAGGTTGAGGTTGATCATGACTACAAGTCTACAACCATTTTGTCAAGGATGGTAAGCAATGGATAGATAAACAGAAAAGCTGCTGATTCACATGAAGCTTTTCTACTTTTCTATCCACTGCTTACCATCCTTGACAAAATGGTTGTAGTCATGATGAACTTCAACCTTCAAACTCTTTAACCAAACATAAGCAGCCTTCAACAAAGAGTTAATTTCACGTGAATATGATGCTTCTAGAAGATTCAAAATTGACCCTTTCAGGTTATAAGTAGTTAAGCCAAAAGTAGGAAGAGCATCATGAAGGGTGTATCTTGCAATTTTGGTTGACTTTTGCATGTGAGAAAGGAAGAGATAAAAAATCAAGTAGATGCAATGAGAACTTAGTTGCATATTTAGTAATGTCAAAATGGAAGATATGAATATACATTTAGATTGACTTGATAGATTATGAAAGGTTAAAAATGCTACGTTTCAGTTTTTAATCGTTGATCGGGATCTCGTAAATTGGATACCTAAACACAAATTCGATTTGTTAGACGGACGAAGAAAAGTTAAGGAAATAAATCATGATGAAAAAAGATGTACATTTTCAAACCTATCATGCCACATAAAACCAAGATATATCACAACTCCTACAGTTTTTTATGTCAGGATGCTACTCGGCAAGATCTGAAACCTGAGAGAAAAAAGAATTTTTAGCGTTTAAACTAGAAAAATAGAATACAATGGGAAGAGGTAGATATGAAAAAGAAAAGGACTTGCCTTATTAATCAGAGAATTTCTTTTGGTCCATACTTAAGGCAAGTTAGCATTTAAACTAAATGCAGTTATTCTTGTATCCTTCAAACATGGAAGCATTTTTTTGCTTTTGATTGCCCACATCTCTATTGTCAATAGCTGCTGCTACCTTCACAAAGCGGTCGAGAATCACAAAACGCGATGCAACGCTACAAGGTGGAGCGTTTGGAGAAAGCAGGTGAAGTAGCCGATATTCGGTGGTGCAGGGTAGGACAGTTGGATCTGAGTTTACACGGGTCAAGTTGCACCCTTCATCTTTTTTCACGGTGAAGAGAAGAAGAATGAGAAGAAATGAAAGAAATCTTTGATTGTCTGTGAAAAAACTGAGAAAGAAAAGTGAATAAAAGAAGGTGATTGTTTATGCGGCGGCTCAATGCGCAAAATTAGGTCTAGGGTTTATTTGTTAGTGAAGACTTATGTGGGCTGGCCAAATTTATACAACCCGAGAGTATAATGGGCTTAAAAATAGGTGGGTTGACCTTGTTTTATTACTTTCACTGCACGACCTCTTTTGACCTTTTATTTAATAAAAAAATCAATAGTAGTTTTTTTTATATACATAAAAAAAAAACAATAGTAACATATTTAAATAAAAAAAGTACTATTTATTAATAATAGATCAATAATGGTTATTGTTTAAAAAAAAAGATCAATAATGGTTATAAAAAATAATAGACCACTACTTGAGTAATAAAATAATAGTAGTAATGTAAGGTATTTTAGTATTTTTCATGAACTTTGTGATGTTTAAGGTATTCAGTATTTTTTTAATAGCATGGTATTTTAGTATTAAATTAATTTGTGCCGCACTGCCGAAATAGTGTCCGCTAGGCACCCCGCTCCAGCGCCGCGCCAATTTTTGAATTGGCCGTGATGTGCCGCATTGACAACAGAGTTGCCCATGCATCAACATCTTATTCTTCTTCCTCATCTACATCACTATGAATCTCACCATTCTTCACCCTTTTGAGCAAGTTCACAGCAGAATGATCGGTGCCAACAGGGCATAGCAAGGCTGCTTGAGCTTGAGCGTTTTTGAATTATATTGTTCAGTGAAAAGCTCACTTACAGCCTTTTCCAACTCATCTTTCTTCGTCAAAGCAAGCTTCATTCTTGGGATAGGTTCTTAGGCTGTCCTTTTTATCCTCTTCTCCTTAGTCTGGGAACAACCGGGAATGTCCACATCAGCAGAAGTCATTGGTACACTCCCCTCGGACAGATTCATCGAGTCCATATACATATGCTAACAAAAATACAAGAATCAGAAAAGAAATAAATATTTTTGACAACATACAATACAAGGAGCTTGCACTTTCACATCTATAATCTATTAACACATTAAGGTTATTTCCAAAGACAAATAAGGTAGGCACTACTCAAGGTTGTTGGATTCAACTACTTACTTACTTTATTTTCTTTTGAATCAAATTCTCCAAATTCCAAACCTCATATTGAAGCAGGGTTGTAGAAGAAAGTGATTGTTTCCAGTGTGGTCCACAAAGAAAGCTAATAGATCTCGATGAGACTGAAATTAGAAAAGACTGAAATTTTGTAAAAAAAGAAAAGAGTATGCTAAACTAACAGTCCACGTTGCGCACCACGGCTATGCAGGTAATGTATTGCAAAGAATAAAAGGATGGTTCGTTGTCCCTGATCAAACATTTGCCTATTATGGAAGATATTGGCTGCAGGCATATCTTCTTCGTGGGGGATATTGATTTCAATCAAATCATTATTAGAAATGTTATGTTAGTTGTACATTGAATGACCTTGCATTTTGGACTTAGGGTCTGTTTGGCAAACAACATATTTGAGTGTACAGCTTATTCGTACATTGAATGAGCTTGCATTTTGAACTTAGCATCGATTTTGTAAGCTCATTTTACTATTTAAAAAATAAAAAAAAAACTCATTTGGTAACCATCACTTTCTCACGGGCGAGTTTTTTAATAATATAATTCAAGTAGCTTATAGTTTATCATTTTTTTTTATCTCAATTTTACCATTGTATCCCAAATTGAAAAAATGTTAATTTTATTAATTAAATATACCTTTTTCAAACTTATAAGCCGGCTCAACCGCTAATTTATGAAAAAATTCAATGAGTCGGTTTATCCACTAATATCAACTATAACCAACTTATCACTTGTCCGCTATGCACTATTTTTTACCAAACAAAGCTTAATCTACCCATTCTTTAGCAAGAAGAAACACATGATCATCTCATAAAAATAATAGAGAACGAAAGACAAGAAATCTTGCACTCATAAATGTCAGGTGGATAGTTGTGTAGTGGAACAGGTTTACCAATGAGGTCGTGTTTCTCCCGTATAAAAGCTAGCTCCATGATTTTTATTTTATTTGAAAGAGCTAGCTCCATGATGATAAGAACCATGTTAGTTACATAATTAATTAATTAATCAAATCAATTCCATCGTAAACTAAGCTAATAATTTCACATCGAGAGAAAACTCACTTGTGATTCTGAAGTGAGCTGAAGAAGCCCACAGTAATGGTAACAATTGAACCTATCTGCAATTTTCCTAGTAAAACCAACTCTTCTGGATTCTTGGCGATAAATCCCACGATACAGTATCAACCATTAGAGAATGTAAGGCCATGGTGACAGTCGACAAATACTGGCTAACGGTATCCACAACCACGGGTTCACGGTGATAACTTGCAACACCGGCAGTCGCATTGGGGGCAAGTGCCCCCACTCTATTATTTATTTTGCTATCAAAATTTCGATAATTTAAGTTTTGTTCTATTAAAAATTAATTATAGACCCCACATAGAAATATTGAAATTTTGATTTATGAAAAATCACTTATACAATGATAAGAGAAATGAAGTGTGTTGAGCTTGAGACCGATAATATTATGCAGGTTAAGCAAAATTGTTAATTTGAATAAAAACAATATTCGTATCTTAATTTAATTTCATTTGGCAAATTCAATGGTACACCTAAATATTTAGGTTTACCGGTACACCAAATCATTAAATTAATAATTAAATGAATTGTTTTTTAAGAAAAATAATTATTTTCTATCATTGATAATTATAAAAATTAAATCTTATTTACCAAAAGCATCGACGAAATAAAATTTAATTTTTTTAAATTTATTACTCATAACGAAGAATATTGATTATTTTTTATGAGAAAATGTTAAAAACTTAATGATTCTTATAAACAATGAAATGATGTTTTTTTTTTTGTTATGAAATGATGTTTTCTAAAATATAAACATTGACAAATAGCTCTTTACTTCATAAAATCATCGTTAATTTCTCAATTTATAAAACAAGAGTATCGCCTCAAAGAAGTTCCCCATTTCATTATCTATCTATTTAGTTACAAATCGTCAAAACCATATTCCAACACGTCATCCATCGTACGCCATCTCGTTTGAATTTTGCCACGTCGCTCAATATCTGATGCGGCAAGCTCTAAATCACTTGTATGTTTAATTTGTTAATATAGATCTCAAAATCATACTCCAACACGTCATCCGCCGTACGCCACCCCATTTGAATTTTGCCACGTTGCTCAATATCTGATGTGGCTCTAAATCACTTGCATTCATTCTAAGCCATCACTCATCCATTCATATTCTCTTAATCCATAATTTTGCCAACTAGCTTTCTTTGTTCTGTTTGGATGCATTAGTACTCTATTGATGAATAGATTATCATTATATATATATATACACACACTTGACCATCATAATATATAGGATCATGCTAACCGAGGCACTGGTTAAGGATATCAAAAAAGAAAGTTATTATTAAAAATGTAAACATTTAGACATACTTGTATTAGACAACCATTATAAAATAATAGAAATTTTAAATTTCTCTCAAAAAAATTATGAAATTAAAAAGTTTGAACCCCCTTATTTAGGATCCTGGCAACGCCACAAGAATATTAATTCCTCGAGGCTAAGTATATCTTGGAGGCCTAACCGAAGGTGTAGAAGGTCTTACTTACAATATACTCACTTATCAGTAAGGACTTCGAGTGCACAAAGGAGGTATTGCTTTTGGTGTTATGGATCATGCATTATATCCAAAAAAATAAATATAGATTGAATAGCAAATTATGTGACCATATTTATTGTCAATGAAATAATCAATAACTTCTGCTTTTGGAGTATAATAATACTTTTACAAATTATTCTTTTAAAAGTGAATTTCTACAAACCAATATGCATCAATGGGTTTTATACATGTTAATGGGATAAGTAACTGCAACAGAAAAAAATGGCAACATAAATTAATAGGTGTTCAGCTAGGGACACTGCATAAACATTGCCACCAAGAAGTAACCAGTATAATAGTAGTTGAACAAGAAGACTTTCCTTTCCATTTTTTGAGAATTCATTCGATTCCCAAGTAAAATAGAACTTTGATGAATGGTGAAGTAGCTAAGATCCAAACCAAGATGATGAAACAAAACTTGCATAGAGATTAGGTGACATTTGAGGAACACAAATATTCTTCTTGTCTCCTTTCATTGGTTGTTTTGTTTGCTATATATATATGAAGCGAGAAAGCCAACCAAATCTCAAGTTTTGAAACAAACTCTTGTATATTAACACCTTCTAACCTTCTGTTCTCTAAAAACAAGAAAATGGCAGTCATTGAAACAAATACAAAGAGCTCTCTGCATCTTCGCAGCAACAGCTTAACATCCACATCACATCATCTTGTATCACAGTTTGAGGACAATTTGTAAAGATTGAAGAGTTCTGAAGGTGCATCTTCAGTGTCATCATCTTCGATATGCAACAAACTTAATAGCGTGCAGGATTTGCATGGCTGCATCAATGAGGTACTTCAACTGTCAATTGAGCAACAAGCCTTATCACAAGAATGCAATGAAAAAAGTGTCGATGATCTACTAGAAAGGTCTCTTAGAATATTGGATATATGCAGTACAGCTAAAGGTTTCCTTTCGCTATCAAAGGAAAGCTTGTATGATTTAAAATCAATCATCAGAAGAAAGAGAGGAATTGAAACTGGATTCACAAATGAGGGTGTAAAATACATGACTTTCAAGAAGAACAAGAAGAAGAAAATTCGAAACGCATTAGTAAATTTGAAAACAATGAAGAATGAGTTGATCGCGTCTTCCACAAACATTAAAGAAAGTAATTCTTCACCTATGCTTGGATTCTTGAAAGAAGCAGAAACAGTCACACTATGTTCATTAGAGAGTTTGTTGCCATTTATCTCGGAACCAAAAGGACATTCAAAGCACAGCGGATGGTCAGCAATATCCAAGTTGATGCATTCTAAAAGAGTAGTTTGCGATTCTCAAGAATCAGACAGAAATGAATTTGAGAAGGTGGATGCAGCATTGTAATCTCGCGCCAATCACAAGCCTCAATCTAGTGAAAAATTTCCAAGTCATATGGAAAATTTGGAAATGTGCATTCAAGATCTAGAAATAGGAGTTGAACACATCTCAAGAAAATTAATTAGAAATAGAGTTTCACTTCTTAACATCTTCAACCACTAATAATAGTGTCTATATGATTTTTGTGCACTCAATTTCGCTCCATGAGTGTTACATAACTGTACATGATAACATGTATGTGATTATATCTTCTTTTTAATATTGAATATTATTACCTAGGGATCAAACCCTTGTTAGTTCAACATGAAAATAAGTGAAAGGAAAGTGAAGTTAAATCAGTCAACAAACTTCTTGAGTTTTAAGAGAAGTATAGCAAATGATTAACCAAATTTAATTATTATTAGAAGTGTTTGAATGTTCTCTTGTAGGAGTGTTTTTTCTCCTGTAAGAAGATCTGTTGCTGAAGAGTTGCCTAAAGGAATGGCAGTGGTGGCACTCAATCCAGGAGTCATCAACACTGACATGCTAGCTTCCTCATCTCTATCAATCCCGAGAATCATGGGTTTTGGAGGCAGCCACCAAGATACTCAATCTTACACCAACAGACAATGGTGCTTCTCTCTCTATTTGAAGTCACTCACCTAATCTCCTAGCTAGATATCTAGCTACATGATTGATTATCAACTTTATTTGTATTTGTATTTTGTTCCCAACTAGTCTCATGAATCTGGATGTAATCGTCCAAGTAAGGCTAATTATCAAATATGAAATAAATAAAAAATGTTCTCTTTGATTTATTTTTTCTTCATAAATTAGGGTTTTTTATTTAGCCTATAAACTAAGAATACAATGTGATCATGTATTTTTATATAGTACCTTTAATAAGTAGAAATTTATGTTTATATTTTAGGGTCAATATCCCTTAAAATTAGAGATATAATGCATTTTGTAATACCGACAAATTAAAATTAAATCAAATCCCAATCAATTAATTTGGATTTTTAAATTAGATCTAATATAATCCTTAAATAAATCTTAGGAAATCAAATATAAATTAATTCTAATTCAAGCTTAATTTTTGCTATGATAGAGGACAATTTGGTGGGTGAGTCGAGAAACATCAACGGTGTAACACTCCAATTTTTGTAATTTTGCATTAGTTTAAGTAGCCAATAGAGATATACCTCATATTAGTAAAGTTGGTTAGGAAGTTAGTTAGACCAAGCAGAGCCCTTTATGAGAATTTGGTGGTCTATGACGAACCTACAATCTAGGTCCTAAATAATTAGTATATAAAAAAAAAATCATAGTGTGAAAATAATTTGCTTGAACAGTATAAAGGGTGTGAGAATAATTTGTGCGGAGTTACCATTGTTCTCTGGACACTCCTTGAAATGACCCATCTTGTGACAGTTAAAGCACTTAAACTTTGATTTGTTACCACTCTTTCCGCGGTTACCTCTACCTCCGCCATTCCCTCTTGAAACACTTAGACCTTCACCGTTTTCATCAGCTCTCAAGTCCTTGGACTTGGACGACTCCTTGGTTCTCAAAGCCGTTTGAAATTCTTCCAGGGTGACAGTGCCTTCTTTGCCATAGAGCATGATATCCTTGAAAGATTTAAAAGATCTCAATAGAGCACACAACAAGAGTATAGTTTTATCTTCATCCTCAAGATGCACCTCAATGTTCTCCAAATCATCAAGGATTTTTTTGAACTCCGTGAGTTGCTCCATGATGGCCTTTGACTTTGAATGAGTAGATTTGTTGCTTTCAAAATTGCATATGAGCCAAGAATTTGGTCATATACAACGACTCCAACTTTGACCACAACAATGCCGCGGTTGGTTCCTTCACGACATCCCTCAAAACTTTATCCACGAGGCACAAGACAATGACACTTCTAGCCTTGAACACCATCTCGGTCTTCTCTGCTTGTGACATGGTGACCGATAACACACTTTCATCCTGCAAAGCTTGTGCACACTTTTGTTGTATTAAAATCGCTTCCACCTTGACCTTCCACAACCCAAAATCGTTACTTTCGATGAACTTCTTGATATCTCATTTTGAACCCACGGTACATGATTATCGATTTCACTAGTGCAAAATTGACATAAGAATTATGTGTATTATACCTATTTTATTAAAAAAAGGTGTGAAATATAAATAAGGTGGTAGTTTTGTAAATATATTGTAAATTTTGTTTTTGTGAGTAAATTTCAAAGCCTGATTTTAAGAATAAATGGGGTCAAATATGAAATAAAAATAAGGTGGCAAACTTGTAAATGTTATTTTATATATGATTTTAAAAAAAAAAAGTGTGAAATATTAGTATATTAATTGTTATGTTAATTTTTTTATTTCTTTGCCAGGATTCGAACCCTTGATCTCCAACTTTTCAATCTTTAGATTAAACAAACTTGGCTACTTATACTCCTAAATATGATTGCAAACCTGATTTAAAAAAAAAAAAAGGTATAATATCTTTTGTCATATGTTGTTTTAAAAAAC
>Ga0315913_1007930_pt1 | contig 12654 bp, 8 predicted proteins | sample MpolsnodulesMG_FD_207736 | JGI IMG/M metagenome (GOLD analysis project Ga0315913, IMG submission 207736) | Medicago polymorpha root nodule microbial communities from Los Angeles, California, United States - small nodules | ecosystem: Host-associated > Plants > Roots > Nodule | place: USA... | reverse complement strand
GCACTTTAGATCTGCCAAAATCGTAACCCCTGTGTTTGGAACTGACTTCAGCTTAAATAGGCAATTCTGGACGCGCCTAAAATCGCGCCACGGTTCATAAAATCGTACCACGATTTCAGTGGTTCAAAACATCATTCTTCTCTGGTGATAAAATCGCGCCACGGTAGTGAAAATCGTGGCACGATTTGTTGCCTTCAGTTCCTGTGATTTTCTTGCTTTTAACAGCCCTGTTCATCTCATGTTGCCTCAGAACTCTAACAAAACGTCCAAATAAATCCTCAAAATTACGTAATGATAGCATGTCATCACCTTCCTGGCTTGGTAGCCCCAGAGTAGGTGTGTTTGTCACCGAACTGGGTTAACAACTCTCCTGTGTCATTTACTTTCTTGTCATTTATTTTTTATGCGCTTTGTTTGTTTAACTGCATAATGTTGAAACATTAACCTCAACATCCGTTTTCTTTATGTATGGTGTTGGAACATCGCATAGAAGATCTTAATACTGTGTGCTAGAATTTCAATTCCCATGATCAAAATTTTGTGTTTTTTTCTTGCAAATGTTTGCTCCACTTGAAGTAATTATATGCAAAACGTGTCAGCCACTATATATATATATATATATACACACACACACCAGGCTACTCTTAGCTAGCTGGACAATTACTTCTATAAACACATAAAAAATAAGTATTTAAAGTATCATATCCACTTTGACTTATGCAAATCAAAACCGTTAAAGAATTTAATCAGTTTTGAGTATGAAAAGTGGGTTGTTTAAACATATATTTGTGGTCTATGCAGTGTAAATAATGAAATAAGAATTGAGAGATCTATTGTCGAGATTAAGTTTCGTTAAATAACAATCTAATGTCTTTCATTAATTGATTATATATCTCGACTATTTCGGTTATACCTTCACTTGTTCCTCATCTATGTTTCTATGTCTAGCAAACAATGTGAAATCCATTGTATCAATTGACTTCTGATGCTAAACAAAATTACCAATTGATTCAATGACATATGACCGGATAATGTGTGTGATTGTAAACTTAACCGTGTGCCTAGTATCAGCCTCCACAAATTCTTCTATACATGTCTCTTAGAGAGAAAGTCTATGTCTAATACATCTTAAGTCAAAAATTGATATTTAGATTGCACGTCAAGAAAAGTATTAAGAACGAGAATATAAACATCGAGATAAAGAAAAATAATCTATATATAACTATCCATATTAAGTATTTAAAAAGATTCATAGCATCTAAACCTAATTCGAACAATAGAGATGTTTAGTTATACATAACCTAACAATAGAAAACAGGAAGAAAAGAAAATTGACGTTAATTCCGATTCCTCAATCTCCTTCACCTTAGCTCTCCCTTTCTAGATCACCCTCTCTCTCTCTCTCTCTCTCTCTATATATATATATATATATATATGTATATGTCGTTGTGTTCTTCTTTTTTTGCATAGAGACTCCTTCTCTGATATGAATGAATGAATGAATGAATACTTTTGAAAAGAAACAAGGTAACTATTTATAGGATTATGATAAGTGGGGATTCGATAGGCAAATTGATTATCGTCTAAAGAATATGAGCTTTCTTCACTTGGAAGGAAACGACAACTCAGACGAAAAGGTCACCTAACATCCTTAATTGGTTGGGTGAATTGATGCTCGTCCAACAAAGTTGATCTTGCATTTTCCTTGGATACTTGATGGAATCCTTCCCTTTTATCTCGCTCAGCTCGCCTGGCGAAATTATTCTTATACATAATTCTTGATTACTTTCCTTGTGAAGAACTTTATGATCTAAGTTATTTTCTTTGTTAAGTTTCTTCATGGTGATTAATCTTCTTTGGCTACTTGCTACCTATATTTCTTCATGGTTAAGTAACTTTCTTGCTAAGTTTCCTTTGTGGCTAAGTTTACTTTCTTTGATTTCTTCATGGTTAAGTAAACTTAGCAGGTAATCTTCATTATTGCATCATTTACTTTGTCATTTAGCTAAAAAAATCTACGAAATTAAATAGAATTACGTGAAAGTAGCTTAACTGGCATTTAAGTATAAGGACTTTATATTTGCAAATTTTTTTAGGATTTTTCTTGATATTATTTGTAAAACAAGTTAATAAGTATTGTTAATGAATATTTCCTCAAAAAAAAAAAGTATTGTTAATGAATATGTAAAAGAACTGTAATTCGGAACTTATCAATAGCATTCAAACATGATTCTTTGTGTGTGTCTAATCTCTTTCGATAAACTAACTCTTGTTATTATATCTTTCTTCTTACCGGTGGGAATGCTTAGCTTTGAAATTTTCTTTATTTCATATGTTCTTTTTTATTTAAATGATTGATTTTGAAAATTTATCATTTTTGTAATGTTTTTTTTTTTAATTTAATTTTTCTTTTGAATGTTTATCTTTTATTTAATTGAGTAAAAAAAAATCTGTTTTATTTAATATGTTTTAAAATATAACCTTTTTTTGAAAGAAAATGCGAAAAAATGGATTTTTTTTAAAAGGCATTGACCGGTCAATAAAGAGTATTTTAATTTAACTTTTCTTTTGAATGAATGTTTATCTTTTATTTAATTGAGTAAAAAAAATCTGTTTTATTTAATTTGTTTTAAAATTAAAATCTTTTTGAAAGAAAATTGCAAAAAAAAGAGGATATTTGAAAAGGCACGAGCCTGTCAAAAAAGAGTAGTGACGGTTCTTTAAAAAGTGTTTTGAATATTTTTCTATTTTATTTTATATGATATTTGTTATTTTGTTTTACATATTGGTTTTCAAAAAGAGGTGTTTCAATATACTTTTTTCCTTACCCTACAAAAAAAATTAAAATTTCCGTATAGAAAAGGTTTTATTTATTTATTTTTTTTGAAGGAAGAAAAAGTTTTATTATATAGTATATAATACCACTTTTTTCCTTATGGCTTCAAAAAAAAAGTTAGCTAGTGTGACCGCACCAAATATAGGGGGTGGGACTTCAGTGACTTTGTGTTTGGTGACTTTAGTGTATTTTAGAGGAAAGAGAGTGATGTTGGAATGAATAAAATAAATTATTTTGATGAGAGAGAATTATTGGTTAGGAGAGAGATAGAGACAAAGGCACCAAAAGGCACCGAAGTCAAAGGCACCCAAGTGCTACCCAAATATGGGTGAAGATCATCTCCATTTCCTAGATAAATGGAGATTGTCAATTACTATAGTTTTGAAATAAATATGTGATATTAATGTTTTCAATTCTTGAAATATGTGCATTTATATCACATATTTACTTCAAAACTATAGTAATTAACAATCTCCATTTATTTAGGAAATGGAGAGGATCTTCACCGCCCAAATATAGCATACTACATTGAAAAAATCACCTTATTTGTCTCATTAAGTTAATGTCCAATCTAACAAAGGTGCCGTTTTGGAATCAACTTTTTTGGTTTATAAATATTTTAAGTTCACTACTCTGATATATAAGTTTCATCCTCTTGAGAGATCAGCAAAATATCATTTTGTGAAGTTGTCTCTAGTTTGGTATTCATGGCAGAGGAAAAACAAGGACAAGGAACAAATCCTCTTCAGGAGCAGCCAACTGAACCATTGCCAAGTGAGTTCTAATGTTTTATTTTTGTCAGATAACCTAATAATTAAAATTCACTCGTGAATAAGTGGAGAGTTCGAGTTAAACTCGATATATACCAATTGATCCATTGTCATGGGAACTAACAATCTTTTGCTTTAAATAGTGATATTGAATATATATTTTTGCTTTTTCATAAATATAAAAATTATTTGAAATAAGATTAAATAATTTATATCAGGGACAAATAATCCTACAAGAAGAAGTTGGTCTGAGCTAGTTGGTGTGACAGCAGAAGAAGCAGAGAGGAAAATAAAGGAAGAGATGCCTGGAGTTGAAATTCGAGTGGTGCCTCCTGGCTATTTTGTTACTGCTGATTATAAGACCCAAAGAGTTCGATTGTATGTTGATGAATCTAACAAGGTCACCAGGGCTCCAACAATTGGTTGATTCATCAACTAAATGTTGTTCACCTGAGATTTGGGAATAATGCTAGTGGTGAAATTTGAAGAATAAATAAACAGTGTTTTTAATTAGAATAAATAAGGGGATTTGGGTGTAAAGCTAGCATGTAATTTGAAGAATAAACAAGGGTTTTGTTGTGACATTTTCGGGTTCATACATGTTTAAGCTTATGATTTGGGTTATGCATATTAATATTTATCTAAATAAATTAAAAAAATGGTAATTAACTTCAAAAGTGAAATAAACTATCCTAAAACAAAATTCAAAATTAATTTGACGAAGAAAATTGCAAAATAGTTTAATAATTTATTTTTGTGTTAAGCCTCTAGTTCCTGGGGAAGGGGTAATCTGGAGTCTGGCCGAAAGGTAAGTAACCTATCCTCGTAATCTAGAGTTTGGTTGGAAGGTACCTAAATTTTAATCCATAATTATTTCATCCAGGAATCGAATTTAGATTCTACCAAATGATTCGTTATTTGATGGAATTCATTAATCACCTGAGATCGTTCACTTTGTTGAAATAATTTGAATAATTAATTATATTGTTTGGATGATATACATTTTCTTTTTACACATTCCTTCAATTAAATCACAATGAATACTTAATGTTAAAAATTTAACATTGTAAATTCAAGGTATTAAGTTCAAATTCCTTTGAATTCTTCAAAAAAAAAAAGAGTTCGAATTCCTTTGAACACTCTACAGGATTGACGATCATGTATCATGTATTGCATGTATGACCTTTAAGGTGATTGAAGAGCCACATAACATTTGGATGGTCATTAGATCCCACAGAACTAACCACTTAATTAAAAACCCTTATTTCATAAGCGGTGACTATATTTTCATTAATCCTAACATAGATGTAACGGGGATTCAAAGAATCATAATCGCCTCCAAAACTCTAAATCAAACTCCTTTTATTTTATGCAATTCATCCAACTGATTTGCGCAATCAAATCAAACTTACAAACTCCCCCTAATTTACTTTTTTTAACATGTTTGACTAATTGTCTTATTGAAATAACAATCTTTATGGATACGATTTTACGTACTTTATTACTTGAAAATGGTTTGGTGCACTTGCCAAATTTAGTCATCAACATACTATAAATAAGTATGTACTCCCTCAGTCCCAAATTGTAAGCAATAAAAAAAAAAAACACTTATTAAGAAAACAAAAACATAAGAATTTGGAGTATACTTTTTTGTGTTTTCTTTGGAATAAGTTTTATTGGAAGATCTAAAAACTATTTACATTAGCTATTGGTTATGGAGAAAATGAAAGAGAGATAAAATTGATTGTAATTTACATTTAATTACTAAGAATAAACAAAAAAAATATCTTGAAAAAGATGGTTTTTAAAAAAAAAGAAGATTAAATATGATAAATGTTTGTCTTTTCTGCTTACATTTTGGGACAAAGAAATATAGTGTTTTTGCTTACATTTTGGGACAGAGGGAGTATATAATTAAAATAGTATATGAACACGTTAAACTTGTATATGTATGTATGTTAATATGTTCAAGTGTTGAAACCTTATTCGAACAAACTTGGTCATTTGTATTAAGCCGAAGCTTGGTTTTGAAGATACCTTGTCTTTGAATACTTGATTGAATTTTGAGATATTCTTGAATAAATGCAGTCAGCGTATCAACCATTCATATTCATCAATGTTGCTCTTAATAAATTTTAGTCCTTTTCATAAGTCAGAACAATGAAACCTTGAGTTAATGTATTTATCTTTGACATAAGATTTATCAAGGTCCAGAGTGTTAACCAGTTGTCCAGAGTGTTGACTGGAGTCCAGAGCTTTAGTTTGGTCCATAGGCAAACTCCTAAAAAGGTGAAGTAAATAGGCACTTCAGCACAAAACACACTAAGAAGCGCCCATGCGCGCAGAATGGGGTGCCCTAAGCTATTACAGAAGCGCCCAGGCGCATGCTGTGGAAAGTCAAGCGCCCAGACATGGCAGGAACATGTGCTTGGCGCATGGCTGGGGCGCTAGGAGCCCAGTGAGTTGCGAAAAAAGTCACATTTTTTTGACTTTTTTCCCCCTAAAAGCCCGTGATTTTAGTCCAAGTCAGGAGGAAACTTTTCCTATAAATACCATCTTCGTCATTCATAATTTCTCGTTCAGAATTGGAGTAGTTCAAGAAGAAGGCGATTCTAGAAGCTTTAGGAGGAGTTCTATCTTCTCCTTAACTTTCTTATCTTTTTGTAATTTGTCTTTAGTTACCATGTGTAACTAGATATATATAGGATAGGGTTCTAAGACGAACCTCTATTTATTTTGATGGATAATTATTTAATTTAATGTCCTTTATTTAGTTATTTTCTGTTCGCTCAACATAAAAGTATGCATAAAAACAAGCATTCAATCTTGTTAAGTTCACTTTTGTATGATTATGGTTAATGTTCTCAAACACTCGTGAGAATATAAGTCCCTACTAGATTTAGAGAAGGAATATTGCACGTAGGGGTCTATGAAACCGTAGTTAGAACATGTCTTACTTTTTTAGGTGTCGCGAGTATAAACATTAAACGGTCTTTGATCTAGGAACATAGGATATCCAATAAGGACATATAAGAGGTATTCGAATAATCTAATTAATCTTCGTCATCAATCTATTTCAGACCATTATTTTTAATTCGCAAACAACCAATCTTTTAAAAGCCCCCCAATTTATTTCTTTTATTATAAGTTTAGCTAATTACCGAGTTAAAAACAACAATCTATATGGAGACGATAACTTACAACTTTATTACTTGGAAATATTTGGTGCACTTGTCAAATTTGTCACCATATATAATAACAACAATACTTAAAGTTTGTATTTGATAACGGATACTTAACTCCTTAGTCTTTGCTATAGTTCTTTAACAAATACTGTTATATGTAAATTTTAAATCACAAGTATTTGTTTAACACAAGGAAAACTGAGCTTGGTTCATAGAGTCATAGATAAATTTTCTAATTTAATTTGAATAAAACACACAAAAATAAACATTTAAGTAAGACATGTACAATTATTGCAATAGACAATTATAATTTTGTATTGACATACTAGTTTTCCATATCTTTTAGAAGCAAGCAAACACTCCGAGCTTCTTAAAAATAATAAAATGTAAGAGAAATAGAAATGATGTTTGAGAAAAATTACAAGTATGAAAACATTATAACATGAATATAAAAGTATATGATTATTTTGTTACTGCTGAATATAAAGGAAGAGATGCCTGAAGTTGAATTTCGAGTGGTGCCTCCTGGCTATTTGGTGGAGAATATTAATCGCTTGAGGTCATTCACTTGGTTACAAAAAATTAAATAATTAATTATAATGTTCGGACATGTGATTAATCACTAAAGTGTCTCGCTACTGACTATGACGTGATCCGTTGGAGCTGGTTGGCATCCCGCACATACTATTTTGTAAAGTTAGGGTTTTACTCGCCTATAAATACAGAGGCCTTGCCTTACTTGAAGAGGATTCTCTAACAATGAGAGAAACGTGAAATCACAATTTGGGAAGATTATCAACAATTGTAGGCATCGCGGAGGAGAGGAATCGACTAATGGTGCATACAAATCATGTATTTCTATTCATATTACTTTGTCTATGTTTAGAATAGCATGAGCTGCTAATTTCCTAGGTTAGATCATGCATATAATTTCCTAGGTCAGGTCACGTGTCGTCTAACCGTCCCTAATCACACACCGCAAAACCTGGAGGTCGTTATTCCTAACGCGCGCCAATATAAGGGTGATCTTGCTTCACCCTTAAGGTATGATTCACTTTTCACGACACTTTCTTCACACACTTTTTCTGTTCGATTACTGAATTGAGTCTTGGAGTGCTAACGTGTCTGCAAGCACCTTTCGTCGCACCGCGAAGACTCGTCACTGCCGCACCAGAAACCGTCACCGTCACCCAGAGCACTTTCCTATACTGTTGCCACAACGGATTTAAGCATAATTTATCGGAGATAATAATTTACGATAAGTTAGGCTATGACACTAGTATTAAGCATGGGATAATGAAAACTCTACGTAATGCAAAGACAATAAGTAGAGGTTCCAAATTGTGTGGGTTATAGACGTTAAATGGCTCTACTATTTTTTGTCATGCATCTAAAACAAGACAAAACATGCATGATAATTAAGAGATATGTGGTTTTTATTTGTTGCATGTTGTTGACATGGGTTTAGTTGGACTTGATGAACAAGGTTTTCTAGGTGATCGAAATGAACTGAAAATGTTATAAACAAGCATCAACCTTGATAGGCAATGGTAAGAATATACATTAAATATTAAACATCACTATAAAAAAAACAAGAGTAAAAATACTCGGTTTGCTCTTGAAGAGAGAAGTTTTTTGAGTTGTACAATTTATAAGGTAAACGACATAGTGGACGTACACATTTTGAAGTTGTTGTGGATAATACTCAGTTTCATATGGAGTCTTCCACTGGTGGGACTAGAATAAGATAAGGAATAGTAACTTCAAGCTATTTGGTAGGAGATAGGGAAGTCAGGGATAATGTTACAAAAAAAGTGACACGGCTATGGAGACCTTGCGTGTTATGCTTTATTTTTGGAGACTTTGAGCATCTTAATTAATTTTACTCCTTTGCATAAGTCGGAACAATGTTTCCTTTCTTAGCAAAGAATAATTTCATGCATCAATCATAAAACCTTGAGTCAATGATGGTATAAAGGATCTCAGTCCAAAGGCTTGAACCACAATGTTGACTTCCACATAGTTTACCTTCATCTTAATACATGAGATTGTCTTTATCTATAAAATAAGCTTCAACAAGTACCAAAGCGTTAACAAGTACTAAAGAGCGTTGACTGGAGTCCATAAACAAAACTTCTCTTATACTTAGAATTTCCTGCATACTTAAACACACATTTTCCTAAGTGTTCTCATACATTTTTAATTTTTTATCATCAAAACTTAAGTGCTTTGTTCATAAACAAATTTTGGTCTAACAAACCAACCATAACAAGCATCAATAGTTCAAAATGATTAAATAACAATTGAAATAAATTAGTTTCTAAATCATAGATAGACACATATTAGATGATTTAGGTCATGCAATCCCCCAAGACATCATTATATTAAGGAGATAATTCAAAGATAATAACCAACATTTTTGTGGTTATCATTTATTTTTTGTGATTTTCCCTCTTTCAGCCATCAAAGGATATGCAATTTTTTAAATTTATTAAAAATATAATGAACTCTTATGATCGGTAAAATTTTTAATTTTTCTTTTTACTAAGTGTGTTGAAGAGACAAACACGACACATTGGTATACATTTAATAATGATTCTAATTTTTTAAAAGGTTTTTTTACAACTTCACAAGGGCCATTTAAAAATATATAATTATGTAAGTAGACGTCGAGCTTTGAAAATCATAAAGTGATTAAACCATTCGTTACATATAAAGTGGAAAAATATGACTGAAATTCTCAAGTTTGTTTGTGTTATGATTATATTTCTCTCCTCATTTATTGTTACAGAAAATATTGACGGTAACAGTAAGTCTTTTTTTTTTTTTTTATCTTTTTAAATTTCCTTCTTTATTTCTAACAGAGAAATTTCATCTCAATTTAGTCACATTATTTTATTCTCTTTTTTCATTGAAGTGGGTGGTAAAAATAAATGTTTTAGAGATTTTGATTGTCCAAAACATATGTGCCCACCTTATTTGGTCGTGAAGTGTATCAGAAGACTTTGTAGGTGTGTTAGACCGGAGTTGCAAGTACAACTTAATCCCAAGTGATTTTGTATTTAGTGAAAGAACCAAGAGAGTACACAAAAGTCTTTTAGAATATTACATAATATATCATTTATTTATTTTGTTGGCATCCAATAATTGAATTTTTATCGTTCTAATTTCAAGAACCTTGTTGTAATGCTTTTGTACTCTAAAATGATGGTAATGAAATGAAATAAGATAGTAAATAATATCATTAAGATTGTCTTTTTGTCTCTTAATTTTAGAGATATCGCCATTTTCTTTCCAACTTTACCACCTATCTAGATATGTTTAATAGTTAAATTGAAAAATAGTTTTTACCTTACCAATAATCCTATACTTTTATATTCATGTTATAATATTTTCATACTTGTAATTGTTCTCAAACATCATTTCTATTTCTCTTAAATTTTATTATTCTTAAGAAGCTTGGAGTGTTTGCTTGCTTCTAAAAGATATAGAAAACTAAAATGTCAATACAAAGTTATAATTGTCTATTGCAATAATTGTACATGTCTTAATTAAATGTTTATTTTTGTGTGTTGTATTCAAATTAAATTAGAAAATTTATCTACGACTCTATGAACCAAGCCCATTTTTCCTTGTGTTAAATAAATACTTGTGATTTAAAATTTACATATATCAGTATTTGTTAAAAAACTCTAGTAAAGACTAAATAGATGTGTCTTGTGCCTGAAGTTATCATGCTTAGGTTCATTTAAGATAGTACTGTAGGTTTAACACCATTTGATCTTAAATCTCACGTAGTAACAATAATTTTCCTCCTCTGATCCTTAGGCTTTAAGACTCCAGACTCTGAGTTCATCAAAACCTGAGACGTAGGTTCTGGTCTCTTCAGAATCTGAATCTTTGAAGTCTTAGGTCCAGAAATATCCACAACATTAGACTTAGGAATCTTTGACTTTAAATTGTTCAGAGTCTTAGATTCAGAAGCTTTAGGTTCTGACTGGCTCACAACTTCAGTTTTATCAACTTCTAGCACAAAGTAAGCTTTCAATCATTCCTTAATGCAATCAGACAATATTTCAGATTGACTTCATTAGGTTTCCCTTCTGTGAAGTCAATTTCTTCACCATTGTTTCTGTGTATACCATAAATCATGGAAGCTACTTTCCTTCTGTCAATTCCAGTCATGATAAATTCTTCAAGAACAATTTCTTGTTTACTTAAAAGGTTTTTCAAAACACTTATCATTCAATTTTTGAAGAATATGTTTAAGTTTCTTCTCATACTCTTGAAGAGTGAAATCATAACTCACATTTTCTTCTTCTAATTTTTCCATATCCAATGAGGAGAGGAATTGACTAATGGTGCATACAAATCATTCATTTCTATTCATATTACTTTGTTTATGTTTAGAATAACATGAGCTGCTACTTTCCTAGGTCAGGTAATATAAAGATATCAGTTTACTAGACCATAGACCTGTGCTCCGCACGGCTCCTACTGACTAAAGAGGCACCAATTTGTTTGTCCATAATATGAACAGCATGCTAAACAATAGTCATTGCTTTGACTTAACAGTTCAAAGGAGTGAGCATCTACGCATATAGCACAACTAAAGGCAAACAAGAACATGATGACTGCTAGTTTATTCCAAAGTTAGCTTTTTGATGAAAAATAAACAAGATGTTCACTTACAAGAAAATTGGATCAAAATAAATTTCTGATATATACATTTATAATCAACTATGAACAGACTAAGTACTCTCATAGGCTTGTTGAATACAAAATCAAGTTAAATGTACTCACAATTTTTGTTGAAGACAAAATAAAAAGGAATTAAGAACAAATCGTTGACTAAAATTATGAATCTCTTTACTTTCAAAATAGGTTAAATAAACTACACTCAAATAATAGTTTTTATTTTGCAAGATAATGAAGTCAGCAAGACTACAAGAGCATAACAATTACCAGTTGACAATAGTTGTTCATGAAATCCTTTTATGATCAACATCAATGTCCCTTATGTGGGAAATTTTGTTCCAAACTTGAGGGTCTTTCATGTGGCACCTTTCTTTCAGCAAAGGACATCCAATGATGTAAAGATTTAGTAGAGAGGCCGGCAGTGTTTCTCCAACCATGTTCTCCAATTTTGGGCAGTCCCTAATTCTTAACTGTTGGAGGGAGGTGAGATGGATAAGGCCCTTAGAATCCAACATCTCCAAACTAGAAAATGTAAGTAGTGTTAGAGACTTAAGGGAAGCCTGTAACAAACCTTCCTTTGGAAAATACTTGATCCGATAACATGGACCTTGAATCGTTACATCAGTAAGCATGTTCATGGAAGGCCAGGACAGGCCAGTAAGTAGTTTCTTGCAATTTATGATGCGAATCGATCTCAACTTAGGTGGCATACCATTTTCTGGAAAGGATTCAATTTCTGGACAGTTTTCTAGTCGGAAATATTCTAACTTTGGAAGAAGAATGTTCATCTCACGAGGCAGTGACTTTAACTTGTTGCACTTGGAAATGAGAAAACGGTTCATGTTGGGTGCAGGCAATCTTTTATTTGACAATGATACTAAATTGGGGCATTCGCGGATTTTGAAGAGTAAAATCCTGTGACTTTGATACCAAAAGAGATTCCAGATTTTCACAGTTGCTGATGTAGAGACGCTTGAGTTTCGGAAAGATATCCAATGGGAGAGATGTGAGTGAATCACAGCTATTGTGTATTGACAATGACTCTAGTAACTTGTGAGTGTACTGTTTTGTGAATTCTAGATAAGATATGGCAGATGAACAATCTGTTAGTTCTAAATATTGTACACATGTTGGTTGGGTGATGGTGATGGAAAAGGTAATTTTT
>Ga0315913_1007928_pt1 | contig 12657 bp, 6 predicted proteins | sample MpolsnodulesMG_FD_207736 | JGI IMG/M metagenome (GOLD analysis project Ga0315913, IMG submission 207736) | Medicago polymorpha root nodule microbial communities from Los Angeles, California, United States - small nodules | ecosystem: Host-associated > Plants > Roots > Nodule | place: USA... | reverse complement strand
AAATTGGACATTGGCTAGAGCAACTCCAACTGTGGCTGAAGATTTATTGATTGTTGGAATTTATGGACCTGCTGTTGTTATTGGTCTTGAAAGAAGAACTGGTGAGCTTGTTTGGTTGACTCATTTGGATAATCATCCTGCAGCAGTTGTTACCTTGTCTGGAACTTACTATAATGGGTTAGCACAACTACACCCTCTTTCTCTCTTGATCTTCTTTCCAATGTTTTATCAATCATATCTAACTGGTTGTACTGAGATCGGTTGGTTTGATCTTAGTTCAATCATATCCAACTGGGATCAAACTAAGATCGGTTTGTTGAACCAATTGCAGTTGAATTGGTTGAATCGTGGTTGGTTCAACTAGTTTTTATTTTTATTTAATTTTTGTTACTTTTTAACTTATATTTTTCTCCGCTAGTTCAATAGCGTTTGTGGTTGAACTGACTAAACTATGACTTAAAGGTCTCGTCGATTTGATCTTCAGTACAATTTTGAAAATACGACTACTTCTTCAGGATTTTTTTTAATGTTGTTTGCACAAATGATATTTAAAGGGAAATCTCAGTCACCGTCTTCGAGAAAAAAATGCAAATATACTTTGGTCCCTATGTAGATTTTGGAACAGAATTCCATGCTATTACAACAGGGTGCTGTAATCAATTACAGTCGACTGATCACAACTGAATGGTCATGATTGTTTTAACTAAAAACACAGTTTTTAATCTCAACCGTTTGATCCAAGATGAACAACTGAGATTGAAAACTGTGTAAAATTGCGACTAATTTTACAGCAGCAAATCCTGGTCCGTTGAATTTCTACAATCAAGTGGCTTGTGATTAATGCAATTTGATTGTGATTTCGCTTTATTGTAGAGATCGGAAACCAAGAAGAAAATACTTATGATGAATATATATTCTTTTGGAGTATCATAAAACATCGAAAGAATTTATCTAACCTCAACAATCAAGTATGGAGACTCCCTTAAAAAAAAAATTAAAGTTTGGGACCATCATTCATTCTTTTTTTCTTTTCAAAGTAAAATTATAGTACTAAACTCTCAATATATAGGAGTTACTATGTTGGAACATCTTCACTAGAAGAAGGTGCAACAATTGAAGATTGTTGCATATTTCGTGGAAGCCTTGTAAAACTTGATGCTAAAACTGGTGCTATCTTATGGAAGACCTTTATGTTGCCAAATAACAATGGAAAGATAGGAGGATATGCAGGAGCTGCCATTTGGGGAAGTAGTCCTTCCGTTGATGTTTATAGAAAACATGTCTATATTGCCACCGGAAATCTCTACTCTGCCCCAAAAAATGTACTCGAATGTCAAGAAAGACAAGATAATCAAACTACTCCTATTGAACAAGACAAGTGTGTCGAACCAGAAAATCACTCCAATTCAATCTTGGCCCTTGATTTGGACAATGGTAATATCAAATGGTACAAACAATTAGGAGGATATGATGTATGGTTCGTTTCATGTAACAATGCTTCGACTTCTAATTGTCCACCTCAAGGTTCTATACCAGATGCAGATTTTGGAGAAGCGCCGATGATGTTAACTACACATGTTAATGGAACTAAGAAAGATATTGTTGTTGCTGTTCAGAAAAGTGGATTTGCTTGGGCATTGGATCGCGACAATGGAACCCTTCTTTGGTTTACGGTAATATACACTCAATTTGATCCTCTTTTCAATGATGTTTTTGTTAGAGCAAGTTGAAACTCACAGGAATTTTCTTGTATTGCACTCAATCGCAATTAAATATGATCTTGAATACAATAGCTAATTTAATTATGAGCTCAAAATATTACAGGAAGCAGGACCTGGTGGACTAGCTGGAGGTGGAACATTTGGTGCAGCAACTGATGAAAAAAGAATTTATACCAATATTGCAAATTCAGATGCCAAAATTTTCAAACTTTTACCATCAAATAGGAATACAACTTCTGGAGGATGGGTGGCAATGGATGCTAGCAATGGAACAATTCTATGGTCTACAGCTAACCCTAACATCAATAGTACTGCTAGTGGCCCTGTTAGTGTGGCAAATGAAGTTGTCTTTGTTGGATCCACAGATAGATTGGGACACATTTATGCAATTAATGGAAGAAATGGACATATACTATGGTCCTATGAAACTGGAGCTAGTGTTTATGGGGGTATGTCAATTAGTAATGGATGTGTTTATGTGGGTCATGGATATAATGTCTCTCTAGGATTCTATTCTAACTATACTAGTGGAACCTCACTCTTTTCCTTTTGTGTCTAAAGATTTTATGTGGTGACTATATGAATGTATATAAATAAATTTGATGTGAGTGGGGTAGGGTCTAAAGATAAAAGATGTATGTCAATAATTTTATTAGAGGTGTGTAATAGTTATATTTTCTCTCCTTTTCTAAATTTATGATATATGCATCTTCTCTCATTTTCTATCTGAAACTGCATTGGGTAAATTTGCTATTCTTTTAATCTTTGCTTTTCTTTGTCATTGTTGTGATTGAAGTATGAATCCATAATTCAACTACCTAATCCTTTTCTTTTCTTTTCTAGTTATTATAGATAATTAGAAAGTATCTTCCTTTCCAAATGAGACATTAGTTCATGCTTGATACTTGCTATGACATTATGTTGCCAAGAAAATGAATTGACATGCTTGTGAGATGAAAGTAAAAAAGCTGCTTACTATTAAAATAAGGTCCAGTAAATCCATCAACATAAATTCTACATAAATCTATCAAGTCCAACACACCACAAGCCAATTTTATGCAGGTTTTATATCCATATGAAATAGTATCAGCATTCTGAGGGAGATTTAAACATAAACAAGTTCCTGTCGTTAAAATAAGGACATTTATTGCTATATGCTGCAAAAATCAACAGTAATACTATGATCGTCCTCCTTGGCTCGTCAGGGGATTACATAATGCAGTGAATGATTGTCACATGTTTGAATTGCCTCTTTGCGGTTATCAATACATCAATACACCTGGTTCAAGAATAGTGGAACAGATTCGCCAAAGGAAGCCCGTATTGAAAAAGCACTTCTCACCTCTTCATGGAAAAATTTATATCCCAACACCACTTTACAAACCCTAGAATACTCCTCTTTTGCTGCAACTCATCCCATGCCTTGATGAAAACTGGATCGAAGTTTTAGATTCAATAATGCTTGGCTCCTTGAACTAGACCTCATTGATCTTGTGAAAAACAATTAGGAGAAACAACTTTCGTCTAATACCACTATACAAAACTAGATTATTGTATGGAGGGTATATCTACATGGAGTTGTGCTCTGTTTTCAAATTACCGTAGTCTAAAAAATAAGCACGGCGCCCAAATTGAAGAGTTTCGAACTGGTCTGATGACGCAAGTGACCCCCAACTACAAGAAATGTAAAAAAGATTTGCAAACTTACTGTTTCACGAAGATTCATGTTGGCGACAACACTCAAACTTTTTGGCTCTCTAATGGTGATACAAACAGTAAAGTCTTCCATGTTTCTGTCTCAGCTAGGAGATTGAATAACACTAAAAAAGGTGTGTGACGCATCCGGCCACTGGATCACGGCGCATGAGGATCTTTGCGCCCATGTTTTTTATTACTTCATAAACATCTTCATGGAAAATCAAGGTGACGACAAAGTTGTTTTTTCTTGTGTTCAACAAAAAGTTTCCGAATATGACAACATCATGCTTACTCAACCTTTTGCAGGGATTGAATATAAAGAGGCCATTTTCAGCATGCATCCAGATAAATCTCCCAGCCCCGATGGACTCAACCCCGCTTTCTTTCAACACTTTTGGGGAAATCTAGGAGGTGACATTTTTTTCCTCTTGCTTCTTCTTGGATAGAAACGACTACCATGCCCCGATACAGAATGCCACAAACATTGTCCTTGCTCTGAAAAGTAACAGCCCATAGTCAATAAAGGAACTCTAACCTATCTCCGTTTGCAATCTTCTCCATAAAATTATCTCTAAGGTACTTTTCAATTGCCTAAGACCTCTCATTGACAAGTGCAATTCTCCTGCGTAAGCTACTTTTATTCCTTCACCCACTATCATTAACAACGCACCCACAACTTATGAAATTCTCCATAATATGCGTTGCAAATGCAAAGGAAAAAGGGTGTTGTTGCTCTTAAGCTATATATCTCTAAAGTATTATATATTGTTATTTGGACCTACTTGAAACACATTTTATGTAAGTTGGGTTTCTGCTCCCAATGGATATCTTGGATGATGATGTGTATCTCTATTGTTGAATATCATGTTATTTTTAATGGGGATCGTATCGGCTATATAAACCTGGAAAGGGGATTTTGACAAGGTTATCCTCTCTGACCATATCTTTATATCATATTTGTTGAAGCTCTCTCTGCCATCATAAAAAATTATGAAATCAGCGGCAAGCTCCATGGGAACCGCATTTGTCATACAGCAGCTTCGGTCAGTCATCTATTGTTCGCGGATGATAGTTTTCTTTTCTACAAGGCCTCTACTTCTGAAGCATAGATGGAGTACTCTACCACTACTTACTTTGGGTCATAGATGGAAGATTGGTGACGGCTGAAAAATCAATGTGTGGAGTATGCCTTGGATCCGCAACCTTCCTTCTCATAAACCATCCATGTCGATGCTGCTCCACTTTGAGTACCTACCTCACGGTAAACTCTGTTGAATCCAGGATTGAATTTTCGGAATACAAATTTTGTGCAAATTATTTTTAATCAATTAAGTGATTATGCAATTATGGTCATTCCCCTCAATGCATTTGGAAATATAGAATTGATGACTCTTATACGATATAAATTGCTAACTGTTTCTAATTTGCCAAGAATGAGGCAGCCTGCAGAATCTCTAAAGCAGAAATCGCACCCGACACTGGAATTGTTGTTAAAAGAGGTTGTTACATGTGTCCTTGAAAAAGATTAACGTGGTTTGTTGAGTTTGTTATAATTTGAAATTCACAAACATCTAATCAGAAAACCATATCTAATATCATACTATTCTTCTTTCGTTTTCTTCTACTTCTTTGGTTTTATGGGTTTAGTTCAATAGCTTCATCGTCTCTCTCTAAATCTTTTCTTCAAAATCGTTCGTCTTCCAAACTTTTCATCTTCCTCTCCCTTTCTCGAAATTGTTTTTTAACCATTTTCAATGAAGGTTAGGCATTTTAGATTTCTAGATTTTTGTATCATTCTCACTCTAAATGTTGACAACACAACCACCAGAGCACATGAAGGTTAAGTAATTGTTGAAATATAGTTAGTTATACTCATTTTAGAGTTAGTTAGTGCACTAGTTCAATCACTGTATAAGTCACTAATTGACTCTTTTGTATCTCTCTTTCACTTTTGTATCATTTTCACTATTATCAATACGAACTAGTGAACCTTCTCACCCGAAAAACAGAACCCGACAAATCCAAATTTTTAAATGGTTATATTTGGCTCTTTTTCCATCACCAGTGGTTTGGCTCAGATTGAGGGTTTAGGTTCGAACACAAACTGGTCTGAGTCGATGCTCTCACCTACTATAGATATCATGTTCATTATTATAGTCATATTCAATTTCCATTCAAGGTATATTTACTAAATATTATTTATTTATTTTACATTGTTATATTTTTTTTTTGACGAAATTTACATTGTTATATAACATCTCATTTTGGTTGGTTATGTGTATGAATGACATGTTAGGTGAGAATTCTCCTCATAATTTATCGTATAAGAGAACCATATATAGGGATTTAAACTAGTCTAAGTTAGTTATAGAGGTTGGATAACTCAACTGATTTGAGTTGGGGAAAATAAGTTAGATGTCCCAAGTTTAAACCGAAATGAATGGGTAAAATATTCATCTAACAAACTAATTATTAAAATTTGTCAAAAAAAAACAAAAAGTCTAAGTTAGTTAAACACAAAAGTCTAAGTTAGTTTTTTTTTTTTGAAGAAAAAGTCTAAGTTAGTTATAAATCAATTATACAATTTCCTATTTCTATGCTATTGACCGTTAGGTTAGTTATGCTAGTTACTAATAGTCACAACCTTTATTCTATCTACATATAGATCAACCTAACACTATTGATTCATCAATACGTGTAATTATTCAGTCCATAACAGTTTTTCTAATACGCAAGCAAGATACATAACATTAGAGAAATTCAAATTCCTATGTCATACATCACCATAAAACATTATAATTAAAATACGATATATTGTTCAACAAAAGTTGTTTGGATAGGATAGTTATTAGTTAACAATTGAACTATAATTGAACTTAAATGGTTAATGAACTCCTCTTAAGATGAATCTTTCAAGAGAACCTTTGATTAGATTTTTCGTGGAAACAATTTTCGGCCGAACTTTAGATAACTATGATCTATTTCCCCTGAAAAACGGAGGATTAATATTGAAAAAGAAAAAAATGATAACTAACAATTGACTTATTCATTTTTATATCAGCACCGCTATATGCAGCGAAAGAGTTTTTCCCGAAATTTTCAAAAAGCCTTAAATATAAGTAAATATTGCAAAACAATTTTAATAATGTAATCCCGAATTTCATGGCAATCATGGTGGTGGTGGTGTTATGTGAGTAAAATACACATTCGTGAAGCCTCATGAAATTAGTTGTCGCTACATGTAGCATTATTCTTTTATATATACCTATCTAGAAATGAAATACTTGATTTGATGTTTCTATTTTATCTTTCAATTATATTCTTCATTAAAATTATTTTAATTTCAATATTATCTTTTGTATGATAATATTTAAATCTTTAATTAAAAATCTCTTAAATCTTTATAGTATGAACAATTTTACTATAACAAAAACAATATAATACAAATACCTATTTAATTGTGGTATATTCCAAAAAATCTATAACCAAACATAATAAAATAAGCATACTAACAAACTCAATAGAATAGCAGAAAAACAAACACGTTAATGTCTGCCTTTTTGTGTTGACAAAATGTTAATGTCGCCTTAAGGATAGTAAATAAATACGAATACCGAATTTTCAGAAGAAAAAAAAAAGTAAATGAATACGAATCATATTTATGTTTGGTAAAAAACGATATTTATATCAAGATAAAAATGCGAAGATAATGTTACGTCAGTATTTTATAATATTAGAAATGTGAATTTGAAGTCAAATATCCATATCTGATTGCTCTTATTTATAGATGTATGTTATTTGAATAATCATTTTTCGAACAACTTATATACAGAGAAATGTAGGTATTGACACGAAAATTAAAGCAAGAGAGATTGAGTAAAAACATAATAAGAGTATGAGAGAGTTGTTTTCAAATTGTCACAATACAAATATCATTTCACTATTCATATGAGTTATTTGTCACCTAAAAAAATTTATATATATAGTCATTAGTAATCAATTTCCTAAGCAAACATCTTGCTAATTGTCACACCATCTTTATGCTAAATTCCAGTTACCGCAAAAATTCAGGATGATAAACACTATCCTTTGTTTGCTTTTGTTTTGTGTTCATGTGGTACTAGTTTTTGCTTCAAGCTTACAATCAGATGTAAGATATAGTTACTTCCCAAAATTTAATATTCCTTGAGTTTTTTATCTTTTTTTAAGTTAAGTAACTCTAGATTTTGTAATGATCTAATAAGTTTGATACTGATTAATTTCTTGTTAATTAGTGGATAAACCATGGTGGAGATTTATTCAATAGAAGGTATGCATACAATGAACACAAGATCAATCCAGAAACGGTTTCTAACCTAAGTTTGAAGTGGAAATTCAATGCTGGCAAAGATATTACAGCAACACCAACAATATACAATGGTACAATTTATTTTCCATGTTGGAATGGTAACATATATGCAATTAAACAAATTGATGGATCACTTGTTTGGAAGCAAAATTTGGAGGAATTGACAGGTTTAAATGCAACTGGAATTATCAAAGCTGTAAATTGGTCAGTGGCTAGAGCAACTCCAACTGTGGCTGAAGATTTATTGATTGTTGGAATTTATGGACCTGCTGTTGTTATTGGTCTTGAAAGGAGAACTGGTGAGCTTGTTTGGTTGACCCATTTGGATAATCATCCTGCAGGAATTATTACAATGTCTGGAACTTATTATAATGGGTTAGCACAAACTACTCTTGCTCTCTTGATCTTCTTTCTAATATTTTAAAAATCAGATTTAGCTGGTTCAACTGGTTGAACTAAGATCGGCTAGTTTATCGATTGGTTTGATCTTGATTGCATCATAATTTAATTGAACCCTAGTTGAATTGGTTGAACTGGCTAGTTTATCGATTGGGTTGATCTTGATTATATCGTAATTTAATTGAACCATAGTTGAATTGGTTGAACCGGGGCTAGTTTATCGATTGGTTTGATCTTCATTATATCGTAATTTAATTGAACCGTAGTTGAGTTGAATTGGTTGAACCATAGTTGATTCAACTAGTTTTTTTTTTATATTAATTGTGACTTTTAAAATATATTTTAGTGTTAAATATATTTTGATCACTATAAATATTCTAATTTTTTATTTCAATTCCTCTAAAAACTTCTTCGATTTTTAGTCCTCTAAAAAAATTTCATCACTCTTTTTGATCTCTTCTTTTAAGTCTACTCATGTGTATCGTTAAAAATTTTGAATTTTTTTAGTAGTCATGTTTAGTAAATTATAGAACTATCTCTTGCAAAAAGTTTAGTTTTTTTTTTAACAAGGGATAAATTAAATATGAATTTTATATTTTGTGCGCTTAAAGTTCATATATAATTCATGTTTTGTTAAATAAAAACTATAATTTCTTTGAGAGATTTTTATACTGTTATAAACATTTTTATAAAATCACATTTAAAATTTCAAATGGTACACATGAGTTGACCTAAAAGCAGAGACTAAAAATGGCGATAGAAAAAATTTGATGAACTAAAAATCGAAGAAATTTTTAGAGAGACTAAAATAAAAAGTTAGAATATTTATGGAGAGCAAAAACATACTTAACCTTAACCATGCTTTTTAACTTACTTTTTGTGCTCCAGTTCAATTGCAGCTAAGTGGTTAAACTCATTGGGTTATAACTCAGATGTCTCTCGCTGATTTGATCTTTAGTCTAATTTTAGTGATGTTGCTTCTTCATGATTTTCTTGATTGTTTTTAGCATGAATTTTGAAAAGAAAATAATATTTAAATGGAAGTTTTATTCATTGCCTTCTGGTCTTCACTAAATAACAAATTGTTCAAAAATACCGAGTTTAATTTTTGAAAGAAACATTTATTGATCAAAATTTACTTATCTCGACCAAACCCTTTTTTTCCTAAAAATCGAAGGATTGATACAATAAAATCGTTGTCTTCCATAAAAACTGCATATCTACTTTCGTCACTATGTAGATTTTCTACCATCATATCTTTTTAAACATGCTGATTTTCGAGGGGGAGGTTTTTTGGGATGGAGGGGTGTGTGTGGAGAGAAAATGATAAAGAAACCTTTTACCTTTGTTTGTAGAAACCAAACACCTCACTACCAAAAAAAAAAAAAGAAACCAAACACCAAGAAGAAAATACTTATGATTAATATATTCTTTTTAGATTATTATAAAAAAATAGTAAACATTTGAAGAATTTATCTAACCTCACCATTCAAGTTGGGGACTATCATTCATTCCTTTTTTCTTTCATGGCCCTTGTATATCTAGTAACTTATTCTAAAACCTCAACATATAGGAGTTACTACGTTGGAACATCTTCACTAGAAGAAGGTGCAGCCATTGAAGATTGTTGCATATTTCGTGGAAGTCTTGTAAAACTTGATGCTCAAACTGGTGCCATCTTATGGAAAACCTATATGTTACCGGATAATAATGGAAAGATAGGAGGATATGCTGGAGCTGCCATTTGGGGAAGTAGTCCTTCCATTGATATTTATAGAAAACATGTCTATATTGCCACTGGAAATCTCTATTCTGCCCCAGAAAACATACTTGAATGTCAAGAAAGACAAAATAATGAAACTGCTCCTATAGAACAAGACAAGTGTGTTGAACCTGAAAATCACTCAAATTCAATCTTGGCCCTTGATTTGGACAATGGTGATTTTAAATGGTACCAACAATTAGGAGGTCTAGATGTATGGTTTGTTGCATGTAAAAATGCTTCACTTCCTAATTGTCCACCTCAAGGTCCTATACCAGATGCAGATTTTGGAGAGGCACCAATGATGTTAACTACATGTGTAAATGGAACTAAGAAAGATATTGTTGTTGCTGTTCAGAAAAGTGGATTTGCATGGGCATTGGATCGCGATAATGGAACCCTTCAATGGTTTACGGTAATATATGTTTTACAATCCGTTTTAACTGATTTTTTGTTTCTACTTATTTGTCATTTTTAAAAGTTCAATGCAATATTAACGATCGATGATGTTGATATGTTCATGACACCACCTTAAGTTTTAGTTTTTGTTAGGATTTCAATTGCAGTTATTGGCGATTAACTATCATTTCAATTCGTTATAAATATATCCCTTCAAGTTGTGGCTTTTTCTAGTTTGAGCTTCGCTACAAGTGCTAGTCTAGTACGAAGTTTCTAGGGATCGAACTTCCAAACACTTGTAGAGGTTCAAATTATTTTCCACTTGGTCTTTTTTAGTTCTTTTATTTTGAACGACGAGATTTTATTCGATGATGGAAAGTACATAGAGTACTTAACCTATAAGCCGGAAGAAAAAAAACAAGGGGTACTCTACCCCACGAATCAATCTTCTTGGTTATGATGTTAAGGTTGGAAGAGGGTTCGAGCAAGACCGCCCTTTTTTTTTCTAGCAAGAAACCATCTCCAAGAGGTAGATTTAACCTCATCTACAATCTCTTATACTTCCGAAGATTCTAAAGAGAAAATAATCATGTTCCTAACCTCCTAAATATCTTCTAGATCTTTTTTTTCGCAAATATTTTCTAGGTCTTAGTATGCCATGTTTTATATTTTTCAACTTTAAAGGGTATATTTGTAACAACTTAGTAAGGTTTGCTTGACAAGAAGTGTTAACATATAAGAATAAAATATTACCGGTATATATATATAAGAGTATCTTAGTTTAATTATTTCTTTTGATCATTTTACAATCTTAGAGTATTTTGGCTTAACTCATAATATTTTGCCTTTATATTATGATTACTTTTTTTTTTTTGTTACTATGACTATTGCTATTAGTATAACTATTATTACTATGTTTATAAAAATCACAAAAAATATAGAAAACTTGCTCTAATTGATAATCAATTAAACATGGTCTTGAATGCCATAGCTAACTTAATTGTGAGCTTAAAACATTGCAGGAAGCAGGACCTAGTGGAGCAGCTGGAGGTGGAATATTTGGTGCATCAACAGATGAAAAAAGAGTTTATACCAACATTGCAAATTCAGATGCCAAAAATTTCAAACTACTACCAACAAATATGAGTACAACAGCTGGAGGGTGGGTGGGAATGGATGCTATGAATGGAGAAATAATATGGACTACAGCTAACCCTAGCAATAATAGTGCTAATGGCCCTGTTAGTGTTGCAAATGAAGTTGTTTTTGCTGGATCTATGGATAGATTAGGACACATTTATGCACTTAATGCTAAAAATGGAAAAATTGTATGGTCATATGAAACTGGAGCTAATGTTTATGGAGGTATGTCAATTAGTAATGGATGTATTTATGTTGGTCATGGATATAATGTGTCGCTAGGATATCCAAGGCGTGTGGGTGGAACTTCACTCTTTGCCTTTTGTGTCTAAAGATTCTATGCAGTGACTAAATGAATGTATAATAAAGTTTAAGTTAGTGGGATACTAGAGATAAAAGATGTATGGCTATAAAGTTGTATCTTATTAAAATTAAGATCTAATATATATCAAATATCAAATAAAAGTAAAGATATTGTTATTACTAAAATTTACAAATGTCGTTTTCTTATTCATTCGATTTTTCTTCAATATCTCTATTATTTTATTTGACATAAATATCTTCTTTTTTTTGTCAAGTAGCCTAATGGCTAGAATTGACATAAATATCTTCTTTTTTTTTGTCAAGTAGCTTAATGGATAGAATTCACCTTTTTTAAGGTAAATAAGTAGGGTGTTTGGGGTTCGAACCGCGGCCTGTAACAACCCAATTTTCGCTAGATTCATTTTTAATTGTTTTAATACGTGTTGATGTGTGCTTATATGTGATTAATTGCCTCTGTGTGTATTTTGGTTGGGATTATTAGAATTCGGTGTTACAAGGGTATTTTAGTCATTTTGGACTCAGGGGTATTTTGGTCATTTGGTGAGCAAGGGTAAATTAGTAATTTCATGGTGAGGGTTATTTTTAGTGTTTCAAGTGAGAACCATTATTTTTACTAAGTTACTATTCGGTAGTGGTAATTAGTTTTGAACGGTAATTATTCGATAACTTTTAACCGTTAGTGGATAGAAACTTTGGGAGTTAGTTTATAAGTGTTGTGAGCCCATTAAGACATTAAGAGGGTTAAGCCTAATTGTGTAGAGATTATATAAGCATTAGTCATTAAAGAAAATAGGGTTACACAATCATTTCATAAGTTTTTGAGAGAGGTAGAGAGAGAAGGTGCTAGAAGAGAAGAAAAGGGTTTT
>Ga0315913_1007927_pt1 | contig 12658 bp, 7 predicted proteins | sample MpolsnodulesMG_FD_207736 | JGI IMG/M metagenome (GOLD analysis project Ga0315913, IMG submission 207736) | Medicago polymorpha root nodule microbial communities from Los Angeles, California, United States - small nodules | ecosystem: Host-associated > Plants > Roots > Nodule | place: USA... | reverse complement strand
AAGGAATCTAGGGAAATATCTTGGATAAATTGGGGATACTATTTGTCGCAAACATGAGGATGGAGGTTTGGGGGTGAGAAGGATTAGGGAGTTTAATTTATCTTTAATTGGCTAATGGTGTTGGAGATTACGGGAGAAAAAAAGGTTGTTTGTGGTACAAAGTTTTAGCAGCGAGATATGGTGAAGACGGTGGGACCATTGGCGACCGGGGGAGGATATCATCGGTGTGGTGGAGAAATTTGATTAGCATTAAGAGGGGTGACAGAGAGGGGGATGGTATTTGGTTTAACTATCACTTACATATAGGAAGGTGGAGGATGGTTTATGCACTTTATTTTGGTTGGATCCTTGGTTTGACAAAGGTACTTTAAAGAGCAAATTCAATTGTCTTTTTGACCTTTCTATTCGCAAAATGGAGATTGTGTCTGACATGTTTTTGTTAGGTTGGGGGGAGGGAGGTAGCAAAGGAGGTTGTTTGCTAGGGTAGAAGAATTGGTGAGAGAGTGTTGTATACTTTTATCACCCTTTTTTTTTGCAGGATACTATGAACGACAAGTGGATTTGGTCTTTTCATATATCTTCAAAATACAATGTCACCAGTGTTTACAACCTATTGATTTCAAGGCTCTCTTCTTCAACTCACGACCACAACACATATTTTTGGCACAATGAAGTTCCTTTAAAAGTCAACATTTTTGCTTGGTGGCTTTTTCATAATCAATTACCTACAACTGACAATTTAATTAGGCGAAGGATCCTACAACCAACCACTCATTATTGTTCAGGTGGTTGCGGTTCTTCAAAGGATATTGATCTCGGTTTTTTGTCTTGTGACTTCTGCAGACAAATTTGGTATGATATTTTCAAGTGGCTAAGTATTGTTACAGTCAAACCAGCTCATGTTAAAGACCATTTACTTCAATTCCAACCGCTTAATGGTTTCTTTGCAAAAAATTCTTCTATTCAATTTACTATTTTAAATTATAAATATTTTTTCTTTTCTCTTATGCTATGACTAATTATAGGGAAAAATATGTAAAAGCAATATAACCTTTTTTAATTTACTACAACTATTTTTTTATATACTCATAAACTTTGTTGGAAGTTTTTATAATAAGAAACAAGTGGAATATATCATATAATGTATATCTAATTCTACCCAATATTTTCGGGAAGTTGACTTTGCATAAGGAATGTTTCCAATTCTACTTAAGGTTTCTAGAAATGTAAGTCTTTGTCTCATTATAATTTCCTGAATGACGATTTTGTATGTGACGTTTATATTTATTTATTTATTTATTTTTTCTTCAAGTAGTCTAGTGGATAGAGCTCAATTTAATTGTAAAGAAGTAGAGTATCTAGAATTCGCTAGCCACTAGACTACTTCACCCAAAAAAAAAGAGTGTCCGAGGTTCAAACCCCAACTTCTTATATAATATACGATATCCCTACCAACTGAGTTAAGCTCACATGAATTTCTTCTCTCTTCTATATACTAATTCTATCATTCTTCATTATTTTATGGCATTTAATTAATAAGTCTTTTTTCTTAAAGACTACGATCACTTTCAACAACAAAATAAATGAAACAATACATAAAGGAATAAAGTAAATTCAGTATATTATTTAGCTTTATTTCGATCTCAATCTATGGATAATCAAAATAGGGATGCCCAACTTGACCAAAAAAAATTAAAAAATAGGGATGCCCAAAACATTGATATTTGACAACCGATTAGCCGCCACTATGATTTTTTTTTTTCCCTATGAAGTATAATCGCCTAATCAAAAAGAAAATCATTGTTATTATGAGTGAAAGTTGAATCATCTCATTGCTATCATTTCGTCAATTGATCACACATGGCTAGTCGGCTAAAAATATTTTTTTGGCCAAAAAATCGAAATAGAAAAGATAATCCTCTACCTGAACAAAGAACAAAAAGATATATTACTCTTTTTGTCCTATTATGAATATCATATTGGTAAAAAGTGTCAATGTGATTATAATATATACTAATAATCATTTTTTTTATAAAATATTTACTAATAATTATTATTTTCGAATATCTTACTATTTTTCAAGGTAAACAAATGTGGTGTCCAGAATTCGAACTTCAGTCCCTGCATATAACAATGTATGTTCCTGCCAACTGAGCTATGTTCACGGGGACGAATATCTTACTATTTAATAAAGAAAAATGTTAAAAGTGCAATTGAGGTTCTTTCAATTTGTTAGAAGGTGTGTTATTTGAACAACCATTTACATGAAATTTATGAGACAACCATAATATTGACTCCGGAAAACCAAAACAATAGAAAGAGAAATTAAAAATATAACGTGAGTATAAGAGAGAAAATTATCACATAATTTACTACAAATTAGTTTCAATTGTTGCATCTTAATCATTAAATTTAATCTATCATTTCTTAATCATTAATGCATGTGGGTCACGCTCAAATCACTATTCGAATTTTTTAATTGTGATTTTTAAAACTTTAATTGTGTTTTAATATAGGAAAATTCTATGGTGAAGTCGTGAAAATGACTTTTCTGATGAAGTTAACACTATAACATCAAAAGTGTAGTGAGTAACACCCTACTGTTTATACAGTGGCATCAAAAGTTCAGTCATCATAGTATCATCAATTCATCAGATTAACAAGACTACACTTAATCTAATTTTATCCTACCTTGTTTTAAGTGTAACACCCCACAAATTGTAACATTTAAGACTATCACATAATATCATCAAATATGTTTGCATGTTAAAGATGCCAACGATAAAATAGTACATATTAGTCCAAGATGTTGCAAGCATTACTAAATGAATTACTATTGATCATTAATCAGTAATCAACAATTTAAAAATGAATCAAACATTAAAATCAAAATTAACTTTTTCAAAAAAGTCAGTTTTCTGACTGCACCGTAGAAGCTCTCTTTAATATAATGGCAAATATATTAATTTTTAAAAAAAGTCAATTTGGTAAAAAAATTATTTTTGAGAAATAGTCTTAGTACAACATTTCTGCTAAGACGTAGGGAGTATTCATATCACAAAATAAATATGTATTTCCGCATATATATATACTTTCACAGTTACACATGTAGCATAACAATCTGATTAAAACCATGGCAAGAGTTGAGCAAATAACCTGCTTTCTTGTTTCTCTATTCCTATTATGCTCACTAACATGTTCAGAACGCCCTGATGTAAGCTTATACTTCTATTTCTCCTTCTATTCATCACGAATATTTCCATTTCTATGTGAAAATTGTAGCTTTGCTTGGATAAACAATATCAATGAGTTTCTAGATAAACACAAATCACATAAGGGTTTATGCATAAGTTATGAGCTATTTTCATACACTATCCTTAGGATTTATTTGCATAAACACTGTCACACAATATTAGATGTGCTTATGTTAGTAGAAAATCTCAAATAAGTTAATACAAACAGGCTCTATATATTATGTTACATTTATGTTCATGTGCTTTCTTTCTAAAATTATATTTATTTTGAATATTTAGAATAAAATAGTCAATAATAAAGTTCATATGAAATTCAACATAGAAGATTTAATTCAAGTTTTGTACTAAACTTTTTTTTTTTTTGAGGAATTGTACTAAACTTCTTAGCAAGTGGTCTAATTCCTCCCTAAATTTAATTTCGAGCATATCTAAATTTTTCTTCTGGAATGAAACTTGTATTAGAAGTGACTTGAGTTTAGTTGATTTCAAGTATTTCTTATACTGTTGTGAGATACCATATATAATATACTCCGAGTTAGTGCCTTTTTCTAATCATTCATCATCCGAAGAGAGAAAATATTAATGAAAAAAAAATTAAATTGTACGTTAACAATACGGTGTTTGACATTCAAATTTGTGTCAAGAAAACATTTCTACAAAATTAATGTAAAATTTCTATATGAGACAGATTTTTTAATTAAACTTTTGAACTAAGTGAAGTAGTCTAGAATTAATTGTTGAGTGATTTCAGTTCACAGGAAAGGAACAAAATTGGTTAAACCATGGTGGAGACATATACAACAGAAGATATGCAAGCAAGGAGCACAAAATCAACCTTAAAACAATTAGCAACTTAACTTTGAAGTGGAAATTCAATGCAGGCAAAGACATAACTGCAACACCAGCAATTTTCAATGGAACATTATATTTTCCTTCATGGAATGGTTTCATATTTGCAGTGAGAGAAATTGATGGAACTCTTGTTTGGAAAAAGAATTTGACAAAATTAACTGGTCTAGATTCAACAGGTTTTATTGCAAATGTTAATTGGACAGTAGCTAGGGCAACACCAACTATAGCAGTTGATGAGGGTCTTGTGATTGTGGGAATATATGGACCAGCTGTTGTTATTGCTGTGAATAGGTCAAATGGTGATTTAATTTGGCAGACTCGTTTGGACAGCAATGATGCTGGTGTTGTCACTATGTCTGGTACATATTACAAAGGGTTAGTATATTTTAACTTCTTCACTTAATAATTTCATTTCAGATTAACGTGATTAATAAGCTTCAGTTAAAGAAAAATCGTTTAAAATAAATCGAGTTTGAATCATAGGAGAAACAATTATTAATCACGTTTTACTTATCTTTCAACCAAATTTTAAATTATCAAGATCACCTTTCCACCCGTGTCTGAGGGCTTGAGAGAATAAAAAAGGTCAAATCGTCAACAAAATTCTGCGAACTAACTTATATTAACTTACATTGAACCCAGGTTAAACTTGTATTAACTTATATTGAACCCAGGTTAAACAAGACTAAAGGTTAAGGCGGTGTCAAGATTTTCGATAAAAAATCTATTTAACTACATCAAGACTTTATAAAATTTATGGTTAAAGCAAACAAGTCGAATTACACCTTCAAAAAGGCCACACATACATGACCTAAAAAAGAATATGACAAGTAATATACAAGACTCTTTAGTTTTTTTACAAACCATTCCCAAGAGTTAAAGGTTTAGAGTTCGAATTCTGCCAAGAAAAAAAATATCACCCTACAACTCAAAATTATCCTTGATTATGTTTGATGACGTTTTATGCATACAAGCAAAAATAAGTTGGTTCGTGTTAGAGGTTGCATAAATAAATCTCTATTAAAAAAATTCAAGACCCAAATATGTCAAACTACTTGCCATATGTTTACTTTATAGGTTTGAGCTTGTTAAAAGTGTGAAATGATCTATTTCCTCCTTTACAAAACAGACAAATGAGTTTCTAAAAAAAACCCCTGTCATTGTCTTTTTCATAAGCAGTGCTATTTCAGCAAAAGATTTTCTAACAATACATCACGACCTAATACTAAACCGTGTAACTATACAAATTGGGAAAGATTGAAAATTCAGTCCCACATAACCCTACAAGGAAACCAATTAAAATGAAACACCTATCGTTGGTGAATTTGGCTTTGCTATTTAACTTTGTTTTTTTATTTAAAGTCAACTAAACTGTCGGTTTCTATTTTAAATAAAAAATATTTATAGACTCATATTGGCTGGTTTGACTTTTTTTGGTGAAATTTTGGCTGATTTGACTTATTCACACCTAATTACATACTATATGATTGAGGAATATAAAAATAAATAATTAATCTTGATAGCTAAATCTTAATTGTTCTCAATATTAATGTTGACAATTATTTCTAATAAAAATTTGTCAAAAAAAATAAAATTTCTAATAAAAATATCAATTGCACAGGGCTTATTATGTTGGTTCATCTTCACTGGAAGAACTCAAAAGTGCTGAAGAATGTTGCACCTTTAGGGGAAGTTTCTACAAGCTAGATATTAAATCTGGTGCCATTTTATGGCAAACCTATATGTTACCTGATAACAATGGCAAAAGAGGTGAATATTCTGGTGGAGCTATATGGGGAAGTAGTCCATCAATTGATGCATCAAGAAACCATATATACATTGCCACTGGAAACTTATACTCAGCTCCTTTACACATACGTCAATGTCAAGAAGAAGAAAATAATAAAAATTTAACAAGACCAACTCAACCTGATCAATGTGTTGAACCAGAAAATCATTCTAATTCAATCTTAGCACTTGATTTGTACAATGGTGAAATTAAATGGTACCATCAATTAGGTGGATATGATGTTTGGTTCCTTGCTTGTAATGATTTGTCAACACCTAATTGTCCTCCTGGACCTAACCCTGATGCTGATTTTGGAGAGGCACCAATGATGCTCACAATTGATGTGAATGGTACTAAACAAGATGTTGTTGTTGCTGTACAAAAGAGTGGTTTTGCTTGGGCTTTGCATCGTCACAATGGCGACATCATTTGGTCTACGGTAACATTTTCTGAATCAATTAATTGATATCATCGTTATAGTAACGAATTATTTCAATCTCTACAGTGATCGGTTTTTATATTTGGTTTGCTAAATTGTTATCTAAATCAGCCGATAAATGATTTTGTGATTGAATTAGAGGCCAATTTGCAAAATGTCACAACACCACAAATTGTTATCGTCAACGGGGTTGATTAAGTGATCAATTTGTCATTTTCAATCTCTAATCCGATCTCTAAATTATAAGTCACTATGTGACTATTTTTTGTACTGAATTAAGTAGACATGTCAACGTCTTGTAAACCTAATAGGTCAAACTATTTTGAATTTTTTTTAATAGGTCAAATCTATTTATGTAAAGTCTAATTTGGTCCAACCCATTCCTACAACTAAAATAAGATTGATAAATTTTTTTGTTACTTTTTAAAAGAATAAAAGTGTGTGTTAACGATTATTGATAAACAATTTTGCTATAAAAAAAATTGTATTGCTAAAATCTTTCATTTGCATATTTTTTTTTTAAGGAAGCTGGGCCTGGTGGAGTTGCAGGAGGTGGAACATGGGGAGCAGCCACAGACGAAGAAAGAGTTTATACAAACATAGCTAATTCAAATGTGAAAAATTTCACTCTTAAACCATCCAACAAGACAACAACAACTGGAGGTTGGGTAGCAATGGAAGCAAGCAGTGGCAAGATCTTATGGGCCATAGCTAACCCTAGTAATGCTACTGCTAATGGTCCTGTTAGCGTAGCTAATGGCATTGTCTTTGCAGGATCCGCAAATAAGAAAGGACCTATCTATGCAATAAATGGTAAGACTGGTGAAATTTTGTGGTCTTATGAGACTGGATCAACTGTGTATGGTGGTATTTCAATTAACAATGGTTGCATATATGTTGGAAATGGTTATACCGCGGGTTTGGCAACGGTTATTGGAGGCCTTACTGGTGGTACTTTTCTTTATGCCTTTTGTGTCTAAGTAAACCATACCATTACTATGGTTGGTGATAGTATATGTATGACCATAAAATTACACATATTTTATAGTGTTGGGAAAATATTTATGTTTACTTGAATTCTCTAGACTTGATCATATTGGGAAATATGTAATACTGTATCTTGTACATGTTTGTTTGGGTTTGGATGATAATTAATGTATTGTGTCAGTATGTGTTTGATTAATTCGACTATGAGCCTCACCTTGGCCTATGAACGTGAAATGTATGTCATCAATTCGACTATAAAAAATTGGCGTCGTTACCTCCTCTGTTTCCATTTCAAAAGTTACCTTGTTCAACAAAGTCTTTGCGGATTACTCTCACAAACTGTTCAAGCACCAATGCAATACAGATGGTTAACAAATCTTTTTGGTTTTGACTATGAAATATTTTGCACATTGGGACGTGCCAACATTGTTGCAGATGGCCTTTCTCAAAGTGATGAAAAAGTGATTATAGATTCATGCATGGGAAATTTACTTGTATTTCTGTGTGAGATGGTTTTCCCATGTGAGATGTTTAGTCATATGAAAATAATATTGGGAAAAACCCATGTCCCACATCGGATAGATAAAACTCTTGATAAGAGTTTATATAGAGGAAACAATCCTCACCTTATGAACCGGATTTTAAGGATGAGTTAGGCTTCCAATTTCAATTTCAAGGGTCACCTACCGATTCACGCACCAACTCTCAAAGAGTGCTAGGCGTGACGGAGGTGTATTGGGAAAAACCCATGTTCCACATCGGATAGATAAGATGCTTCCTGCATACATATTCATAATAATTAACCTAGATGCAAATACAAAATACTTGATCACAAGTGAGTAAGGACAAAATATTTAATGGCAAAACTTATATGTAATCATAAATCACAAATAAATCGTCAATTATATGAACAATCCCGTGTGACTATTGAGGAAGTGAAAGAATGAAAATTTTTGGCCTTTTGGGTATTTATAGAACCGGGTCATGGATTCAAATCGGGTCAATTTACGAACCGGGTCAAAAATTGACCCTTATCAAAAAATGAACAAAATCCATCAAAATCCTGCGATTTTGAACGGATTTCACGATTTTGCGCGATTTTGATAGGATTTTGCCTGTTTTTGGGACTTTGCTATGGATTTGAGTCGTTGAAGCTACACAAAGTCGCAAAAACCAGGATTTTGGGACTTAAGTCGCGTTTTTGATAACAATGGTTACCAGCACGGTAACAGGCTATTTGCAATACGGTGATTGGGGAAAAATATTAACATTTGTGAGGCAATTACTGAACATTGTATGGTAGTTTAAATATGATTCTTGAGAAGAGGGGACTATGGTAGTTTTAAGGTGGATTTTGGGTCAAAACCCTGTAGGGTTTTTGGGGAATTTATGGGAAAGGTTTATAATATGTATCTTGAATTGAAGAAAGACTCAAAAGACCTCACCTAATGGTTTGTTGGTTTTTTAATTCAGACTAGGTAGTGATCTTCATTTAACCATATGTTTTGAGGAGAATTTCTTTAGTGTTTATCTTGAGTCGGTAAGTGGCTGTCTGGGAGGAGGAAACACTTGTGTACATTCGTCTGAGGCTGATTTCATTCAGTGATGCTTCTGCACTTGGAAGGTAATTATGCAGCATTGGAGACTCCTTAATAAGCTTGAAATTCTTGCATATGCATGTATTTAACCATAAAGTTAACTTTATTTTTTGAAGGGACCATAAAGTTAACTTGTTGTGTGCATTTATTTAACCTTAAAGTTAACTTGTTGTGTTGATAAAATGTGTTGATAATTGATAGTAATCTTACTGGACAAGAGAAGGGGTAATAGTCAATAAAATGTGTTGATAATTGATAGTAATCTTACTGGACAAGAGAAGGGGTAATAGTCAATAAAATGTGTTGATAATTGATTTTTATATATAATAATTTCTGTATAATTTCTAAAATTCTGTTAGTTATTGCTTTTCATACCTAGTTCTAGATTTTTTTTAAAGATATCTAGTTCTACATAAATAATAGTCAATAAGTATGTCAAGTTTTGAAAACAACATAGAGAATATATTGCAGTAGCAGGTCATCTTATGAAAATAGTCAATAAACATAACTTATGAAAATAGTGCAAGTTATAAAAAATGTACAAGATTGGATAGTGCAAGCATACACTAATAAAATAACTCAGTCTATATAGAATACACTACTAAAATAATCCAGAATTTTAACACCTATTGGCTGGTTGAGATGAATAAAAAAATAAAATATGCATATAATTGCAGCAGTCTTGTACATTTATCTCACACAAGCTCCCAGTCAATAAGCTTGTCAACTTATGAAAATAGTGCAAGTTTTTCTATACTGCTACCTATTTTATTAATAGTTAGTAGCAGGGTCTGACTTAGGCTAATATCAGATGTGGCATTTTCTGGTTATAGGCTTCTTAGGATGATTTCTGGTTTTTATCTTGTGTCTCTTTACTAGTTTAATTGGGTTTTGGCTAGAATCTGAATTCTATGGTTTATACATGGAGGTGAAATTAAAGAATATGAGCACACGACATGATATATCCAAGGAGCCGAATTCTATAGTTTTTTTTTTAAAATTTGTTGCAGGTTCTTCAAAAGTAAAAAACCTCGTGGTCAAGTTGTGGTGATGAAAGCTTAGGAGGCTAAACGATGACATATGCTTACGGATATTGCTATTGCAAAAATTAGTGGGGCAATATATTTGCTTAGTGCGAAAATGAAAACATAATAAGAAGGAACAAAACTTAGATATATATTTTTGATGTCTCCATAATGAAGGTATATTACCATTTTTCTTCTTACCTTTGCATGTTTTATTGGATGAAAACTTGTAATCATTTTAGTATGTAATGAAAGTTGCGTTGCACAGTTCGTTTTCCTTGTGTAATCAAATTTCCAACATTTGTATGAGAACATATTTGGAGTTCAATAATCTCAGGTTGATTAATTCAAATATGAATGAAATCTAAGCAAATACTAATTTGGTAGATTCACAATTTTTTAGTCTAGACAATTTTGCGACACTTTTTACAACTTATCAAAAATGGTGAACGTAACATTTTTTTATTGTTACTAGGTATACAAAAAGTGTTGCAATAATGAAACATTTTGCGACACTTTTTAAATGATACTGATAATATTATAAAATGTAACTAAAGCTATTTTGTAACATGGGCTTTACCTAACAATTGTTCAAATGTTACTAAATTTAATTAGTAACATTTTTCCTGATTTAGTAATGAATTTCAAGTGTTACTAAATCTCAATTATGTTGTAGTGTGTATGAAATTTTGAGAATTAGTTACAGCTGCCAAAATGGATAAAAGAAATAAGTGATTAAATTGTGATAACGAAAAAATTGGCTACAGTTTTTTTAAGAAAATATTGGCTACACATGATTATTATATATAAAAAATTCTAATTTTTTTTGGGAAATATTTTTACAATATTCCACACATTTTTGTACAATTTCATTAAAAAAATACTAAAATTAACTTAAAAATAAGGATCAAAAGTAGTGATTGAAAATTTTATAGGGACTAAAAGTTGAAGGAAAATTTTAGAGAGACTAAAACGAAAATTTAGTATATTTATAGGGACCAAAAACAATTTAACCCTTAATTTTTTTTAAAAATAAATAAATTAGTTTTATAGATGATCATTATCCATAAATTGACTAATATGCAAATAAAATTACGGGGATTATAAGTTTTAAAAATGACAATTATAAAATTTTGCTGGATTTCCATCGTTATATATAATTTTTTTAAGTAACATATTGTTATTATTGTTAGTTATGTTATGTGATTTAGATAACTGAAACTTATCAAGGCTTGTGATTCAAGCATAATACTTTTTCTTTAACCATTATTTAACTAATCACCTTTAATGAAATCTCTACTTTTAATCGCATTTTATCCTCTTTAAATTACAAAGTTGGAACCATATAATATATCGTTTTTAAGAGATTTCAACTTAGTTTAAGTTGAACCAACGTTATATTGGCACATCATGCAATAAAAGTAAAACTAGTTTATCAAGTTTATAATGAAAATAATGATATTTCGAGAAATCATCGTGACTAATGCGACTCGTATAATGCGGTAATTTTCAAAGTTCATTTCTAACTAGTGCTTGATCTGTGTGGGAAGTTGATTATCTCATTGACTAATAATTATGGTACATTGTTGAGCATAAGTTAATGTTTTCAAAAGATGACGACAACCACATATTATCCCATTAAGTGAGGTCGACTACATGGATCGAAAAATGTCATATTATTCTATCATAAACCATATTTAGATTCAACTCATTAATATATATCAATCTTTCCTATAGTTTCTCTTATAGTTTTTCTAGGTCTTCTTATACCTCTTGTAATATGACTATCTTCTATTTGATATACTTTTCTTACTATAAAATCTACATGTTTTCTCTCTACATGTCCAAACCACCTAAACCTATTTTCCACAATATTTATTTATACTATAGGTGCAACCCCAACAATCTCTACAATGTTGCCATTTCTAATTTTATCTCATCTAGGCTTACCACACTTACTTTATTCGCAACATCCCCATCTCCGCACACTTACTTTATTCGTGTGGTTGTTCTTAACCGCACAATACTCTGTTCCATAAAACATCATTGTTCTGACATCAGTCTGATATTTTTCACTTTAACCTAAACGGTACGTTTGTATCACAAAAAAACACTTGAGGATCTTTTCTATTTCAACCATCCAATTTGAATACGATGAATCCAAGTTACTTAAATTGTGTAACTTGTATCATATGATCTCCAACTTTCACTTCTAAGGTCAAACTACTTCACCATTTGCTGAAATTACCTTCCATGTATTATGTCTTGCTTCTACTTAGACAAAAGTCATACACTTCTAAGACTTTTCACCAAGTCTCCAACATCTCATTCAATTTCTCCTTCAACTCTCCAATTAAGACTACATCATCTGCAAAACGCTTACATCTTGGTGTTGGTTGTTGGATGTGTTTTGTAAGTACATCTAAAACTAATGTAAAAAGATAAGGGATTAGGGTTGACCCTTGGTTCATTCCTTGTCATGAAAAAAACATTGATATTGCTTCCAAAAGAAAAATAATAAAACTCCCGAAGTAATTTAGATTTCATATTATCACATCAAAGAGATTGTTGATAAGAATTTTGATAGGTGCCAGGAAGTAGTAATTCTAATGAAGATTTATAGCACTTTTGTAACTTGTTTTGCAAGTTATTAAGGAAAAAGCCGAGAGATAATTGATTTTAATCCTTTTATGCTTTATCTATCTTACTCTACC
>Ga0315913_1007924_pt1 | contig 12659 bp, 5 predicted proteins | sample MpolsnodulesMG_FD_207736 | JGI IMG/M metagenome (GOLD analysis project Ga0315913, IMG submission 207736) | Medicago polymorpha root nodule microbial communities from Los Angeles, California, United States - small nodules | ecosystem: Host-associated > Plants > Roots > Nodule | place: USA... | reverse complement strand
GTACATACCAAACAAAAAGGCAAATTAGTCTATGCCTCTTAGAATTACGTTGCAGCGAACCTTAGGACTCAACGTAAATTAGTAACTACTGTGTTCATATGCATTGGAAAAATACAATACAAAAATACAACACATGAGCTATTGGATGCAATAAGAAAAGTTAGAGATAAGCTCCAAACAGACTTGAACTTTAAAGGAAAACAGACAACTATTGAATCATATTTCAATAGAGTGTAATATATTTTTTTTTTCAGTTTCTATGAATTATTAATTTATGATTTTCTTGGGACCGAAAATTATAAAGGGATCTCCCGAAAAATTACTATCTTATTCTTTTATCGAGTTTTTCAATTTTTTACATTGGCCCAAGTCGGGACCGGACAAATTTATTATTTTAGAGAGTTTATTAATTTACCGAGTATTAATTTAAAGAATTTCTACTGTATCTATGGAATATATATTTTTATTAATTTATATTTAAAACTATTGTTTATTTTATCATTTTGAGTACTGTCAGATATATTTTTTTATATGTACGTCAACAATCAATTATTCAATAATATTATCTTTCATATTCTTAAAAAAAATAAATCATTTAGTAATATTTTGTGGGGGCAAAACTTATTTTTAATGGTAAGAAAGAAAAATTACTTAACAAATTTATGTAAAATTTATAGAGCATGTGGGGTCAAGTGCCCCTAATTGATTGTTCTTGTATTCGTGCCTGCACATCAGCTCTTTATGTGTGACGAAGCTATCGAATGATAAAATTTTTATGTATAATCTATATTTTTATTTTTACACAAGTTATAGAAGAGATTTTCCAGTAGGTTAAGAAAGATACTTGGGCTTCAGTTAATAGTATTTTCTTTTATCACTCTTCCATGATTCGTATTCTTGGTCACGTAAGCAAACATCCTACTCATCGTTGGGTTCGTTGGTATCCCCTGCATATTATACAAAAGTTAATGTGGATGGTTCCTCATTCGGTAACCAGGCAATGCAAGTTTCGGTGATAGAGCGTCTAATTTGTTTGCTGAACTCTCGGAAATATTACGAGGTCTTCAACTAGCTTGGGACCTTGGTTATCGATCTATTACTTTGGAATCTATTTCTTAAACGGCTTTGAATTTTATTGCTAATGTCTATCGGAATGAATTTCATCTTCATGTGACTATTCTTTCGCTTATTAGAAAGCTCTTTGCACTTCCTTGGTTGATTTCCTTTTCCCAACCTTGAGGGAAGACAATGGATGTGTTGATTGACTGACTAAATATGAGGCTGACAACATTAACACTTTAAAGATATGAACATCTTCCTCCTCCGTAGTTAGACTCTATCTTATTCGCCGACTCATCATGAGTTTTTAGACACAAGTTTCGTAGTCTTTTGTTTTTTTTTCTTTTCCTCCTGATAATTTTGTTATCCTTCTAGATTTTGTTATCTTAGCGTGTTATATTACAAAGTTATTTCAACAATTAACCTTAAACAAATCAATCTTAGTTTCAAAGATACGCTAAAAACATTTTGCCGAGAATCGCGGTTCGTATGTCACTTTCAACATAAAATTGCAGTTCGTATTCACAGACAATCAAATTCCAGTTGTCCAAAGATTGTATTAGTAGCTACGTAGAAAAACCCATAACCGATAGACAAAGACACACACAGATGACATATGGCATGAATAGTTTTGGTAGGGTATTTCATAAGAGGAGTATTATTTGAACAACCAATTTGGTGACAACTAATTTGACAACCATAATTTACAAAGGAAAAGTAGCATTGGTACAAAAACCATAGCAATAGAGAGATAAATAAAAAATAATGTGAGTATGAAAGAAAAAATTGTCATAAAAATTATCATCAAATGGATGTTCAAATATCATTTCTCATTTCATAAATGCAGAGGACGAGCTTCTCTGATTTTAGATATCTCTTTTAAATGCAAAGAATTATAAATTAATGGAAGTGTATGTACTTGAAGCAAAAAAGGTATAGCAAGAATTTTCAACGGAATGAGTTTTCTCAAAAAATGTCATAAACCATGTGCTAACTTAGCTCTGTGGCATTAATATCTCTGCTGTGAAATTTGATGTTAGAGTCGTTGACAGTAACAAGACATTCCTATACATAGAAGAGACCGGCAACGGCAACACAGTGGTTGGGGCTATTGTGTTTAATAGCCGCGAACCTATGATGTTTGTAATGCATGCCTGGTTAAAATTGAGGGACATAGCTACTCTATATTTATCTCACTTGAGTTGGTATCAGTGATTATTATAAAGTTTGGATAAAAAAAATTGCATTTATAAAATTTACCTAAAAAATTGCAAATAATTTGGGTCGGAGGCCTTAGAACCGCCCTAGGTTGGTATGCAATATTGACCTGACACTGAGAGTTTGTTTCTCCTCAAAGTCTTAGATTCAATGCTAATTTAAATAGGTTAATTTGACTTCTTAAAAAAAAAATGAAATTAACATAAGATGAAGTATTTAATATTTACAACTTAAAAAGATAAAAAAAATTAGAGATCGTGTCCTACTTATACGGTTTAAATATTCTGAATCCATAACATAAAGCAATGAAGAAATAAAAGTAGATATAAATATCGTAACATAAAACAATGAAAAAATAAAAGTAGATATAAATCATCAAATTCAAGCTTAGTGGTTGAAATAAAGATGAACTCCAAATATTTTATGTGATATAAAAATATTATTCTAGTTAAAAGAATTTTTTTTATCCAACGATGTCGTATGAAATAAAGTGTTACAATGAAAAAAGAATTAAGACTTTTTATGGATTGAATATGTTGCATTAGATGTGTAGTAAGATTAACCATGCTAGAGTTATAAATTAGAAATGAGTAACAACATGGAGGGAATTAAAAACCCCAAAATCATCCTAAACAATTTAAAAGTTTTGTTCTAATTTTAAAAATTAAGCTATAATAAAAAGACGCACAAGAAAGTGAAAAGGTAAAAAAGAGACTTACAAAATTGATTTTTAACATGAAATTATTAATCAACAATTTAAAATAAAATAAAATAAAATAAAATATACCCCTATAGCCGCATATTTAGTATCTTGTAAGATTATGCCCACTTTAATAAACATGATATAAATAACTATTTTCATCTCATGAGATTTGAACATGCTCTTTGAGGTTAGAAAATCAAGTGTTCACTCATATTATTCTCCTTAAATTCAGCTTATAAAAACTTTTTTCAATTAAAAAAATTATTTAATTGCAATTTTGATCCTCTATTTTTGTAAATAAAGTTTTGGTTTATCCATCAAATATTTGGTCCTCCATTTTTTAAATAAAGTTTTAAAAAGATTCTTTTTACAATTTTATTGGTATTGATCTTTTCTATCATCATATCATATATCATGTTATTTAAAACATATCATGGCATCAATTTTTTTTGAATTAAAAAATATGATGAAATGATCAATATTATCAAATTTGAAAATAGAAGGATGAAATCTATAAAACGGTGAAAATAAAGGGCAGTAGCAAATGGTTGATGCTTGGATAGTTACACTTGCATGTGACCCCGAAAGGGAAGGTTAGTAACCTGTGTGCCCCACATGGATTTTGGAGATTTTCCCGCTCCCAAGTTACTACTGAACCAGAACCACACATCTCCTGCCACAAAACAGCTTTTATGCAACACACACATCTAAGGGAAGGAATTAGATCCTCTCACATTCAATTGAATTCAACCTAAAGGTCACGTGGGACTCGAGAAGTTTTCACGGTGACTTCTTTAATACATGTACTCTACCGTTTAGTCTACTCTCAAATAAATAAGCAAAAATAATTAATTCTTTTAATACATGTTTAATCACTTCCTCTGTTATGGTTTTAATACTATTATATAGTTTTATACATTAATGTTGTTGATACAACAATAATTAATGTTGTACTTAAAAACTACAAATGAATAAGAAGAAAAAATTCATGCAATCACAACAAATAAAAAAGAAGTGAGCAAGAATTTCTTGTGTTTACACGAGTATTTTATGCAACTACATAAACTAATGCCTTGAATTTTATGAGACAAGTTTTCACTAACATTTTTTAAAATATAGTTATTAGTTTATGAGATGAAGAATAATTATAAATAAAAGTTGACTTAGTCATCAAGAAGTTGATTCATACACCACAAAAGTGTGTGATTAACTCTCATTATTGGTATAAGTATTTTTTTAATAAGTGATTTATAAATATCTCTATTAACGTTTTCTAAATTTTGAAGTCAGCTCCGACGCTATCAAACCTACTTAGTTCAACTCATTTATTTATTTACCTAGTCCAATTATTTGATTTTTTTTTTTGAGGGAATCCAATTATTTGAAATTTGAAAAGCTTTAACTAACCACCTCTACTCTAACCTGTATTTGGTCCAAGGTCCAAACAGTTCAAAAGAGTTAGTTAAAATTGTTAGAGTGGTCCCATGCTATTCTCCCCAAACCACTCCTCTTCAAGGTCTATAAATTAAGTGGCACTACCACCAACACTCTTCACACTTCAAAGTTCAAACTAATTGCTTTTGTCTCTGACTACCTTCAACTCCTTCCTTTGACTATCAAAGTAATTTCATTTTTCACATTGCTCCTTCATTTGAATGCTAAAGCTCACATCTTTAGCTAAATTTATTTATGTACTAAAATGTGTTACAAGGAAATGTCTCATTGTTTTGTTTTTTACATTGAAACAGGAAATGGCTTTCATTGGCTTGGTTATGGTGTGTTCTCTTACCATGTTCTCCTCTGTTAATGCCTATGGTGAAGGATGGACTAATGCACATGCCACCTTCTATGGAGGAAGTGATGCATCAGGAACAATGGGTATGCACCATTTTTCAATAAAAACCACTACTTGAAATAAAGTTTTGATTTTCATGTTTCTTTGTGAAAAAAAAGAAAGAAAGATCTTGAAGCAAAATACAAGTAACCCATTTCACTGATTTTGTTGTTTTTTGTGTAGGTGGGGCTTGTGGATATGGTAACCTATACAGTCAAGGTTATGGAACAAACACTGCTGCTTTGAGTACAGCACTTTTCAACAATGGTTTAAGCTGTGGCTCTTGCTATGAAATTAGGTGTGCTAATGACCATAGATGGTGCCTTCCTGGTTCCATTGTGGTCACTGCCACAAATTTCTGTCCACCAAACAATGCCTTACCAAACAATGATGGTGGTTGGTGTAACCCTCCTCTCCAACATTTTGATCTTGCTCAACCTGTTTTTCTTCGTATTGCTCAATACAAAGCTGGTATTGTTCCTGTAGATTTTAGAAGGTAGGTTGCTTTAACCAAGCATCTACATTTTTCTTATATAAATTTTTCACTTTTTTTGTTTTTGGTATAAACAAATTTGTGTTCTTATTGTGTTGGTTTTGTGTAGGGTATCATGCAGAAGAAAGGGAGGTATAAGGTTCACTATAAATGGACATTCTTACTTTAACCTAGTTCTCATCACAAACGTTGGTGGTGCTGGAGATGTACATGCTGCATCCATCAAAGGGTCAAAAACTGGTTGGATATCTATGTCAAGAAACTGGGGACAAAACTGGCAGAGCAACAATTATCTCAATGGTCAAAGTTTGTCTTTTAAGGTTACAACTAGTGATGGTCGTACTGTTGTTTCCAATAATGTTGCTCCAGCTGGATGGTCTTTTGGTCAAACCTACACTGGTGCTCAAATCCTCTAGAACATGGTCAAATCCAGTTTCAAGTTTAGAAATACTACTACACATTTTAAGTATTGTAGTAAGATTAGTAGTTTAGTACCTCAATAGTATACTAGGATATTAAATAGTATGCTGCTAGGGAAAATGGGTTTGGTTTTGGTTGTTTTAGAGGTCAATGATGGGCATATTTTAAAATGGCCCTTCAATTTATGGCTCTTTGGTAATTGTTGTGTTTTGGTTTTTGTACTTTTGAGATGTTTTTTGACCATTCTGCTGCTAATATAGATGTTAGCAGAAGGGATATTTTCTTTATATCTTTGAGGTTGAACTACTAAATTGGAGGAGGTGGTAAGGGATACCACCCGCTATATTTAGTATTAGGATAGTATCCTTTTGTTATTTTCATTTTGGGAATGTTGTAAGCATTCTTTGTTTGCTAATCCTTGTAATCAGCCTTGGCTGGGTGGGATATATCTTTGGTTGTATTAGAGAGTGAATGTGTAAAGCTTTTTAATGAAATTTAAGTAATTTTACTAGTATTACTTGTTTGCTCCTTTTCTTTAGGGAAATGTTATGACTTATGAAAGTTTCATTTTGTTTTTTCTGCTGATTAAAAAACAAAGCTTTGCAATATGGGCTTAGAGAATGATACTTATGACTTGGGAAGTTGAATCACACATGAAGTTGAAACGTAAATTTGGGCACACATTTTGGATCTGGTAGTTTTTGGGGGATCAAATTATAGGCCTAGTTGGATGAAGTGTCCTTACGAAGTTTCTCAAGTCAACCGACTAGACAACCTAAAACGAATGACAAGTAAAGAACAGTTTGGAAAGATTAATATATTTTTAGAGTTTGTTTTTGCTCGAAATAATATATATTTAATGAAGTCCATGTTTGTGTCCTGTGTAACAAATTACAATGCATAGGAGAAATATGTTTTGTATTAAAGCACCAACAATGTACAACAGTATAGTTTCATGGCTTTATTAGCTTGTACAATATACAGAATGAATTTTGAACAGAGAAATAATAATAAAAATCCATGGGACTATGAAACTCTAATTTGTAGTTACGTGATCTTAATGTGATGATAGTACCATTCACACCTTAGCATATGTTCAGAACCACGGTGGGATGAGGTCTGGATGCACGTTTTTCCGAAGCAACAAATAGTAGCTTGTTTTCCACGGTGAAACAAGCCCAAACGCGTGGCTGCGGTGGATAGAAGCTAAACCAAACACACGCCTAGACATGGTGGAAGCAGAAAAAACCAAATTGAACGTGGTAATTAATTATTAGGATCTAATATACCATTCTTCTGCCTCGTCCTTAACTCAGCTCAATCAGTGAATGAATGGCATGGCATCAAGGCAAACGAGACATAGTTGTTGCACTGAAGCCACATCTAAAATTGGCTGGTTACTTTCTCTGCATATCTGCATTTAAAACGCATCCATCATGGTAAATTCCTCCGATGATGTAAGTTTCTTGAGTGCGATTGAGGCTCTTCAGCAACCTCATTAGGGCATATATGGCAAAAAACCATAGTGAATCAATTTGGTTGCTGCACTTATAAAATAGAAGTTTATTAGAAAAAGTGAAGTATCAAGTGCCAGATACACAATCTAACTCAAAGTTGAAGCTGGTAAATATGAGAATAGAGATGCCTAAATATGTAAATCTATTTAGCCTGACACTTCATATCGAAGCTATTTCTGTTGTCCAATAGAGGCACACGTAGTTACGTTTAGTTACTTACATTTTCTCAAATTATTACCGTTTACGTATCAATGTACTATCATGCCCGGTGTTTGTGTTAGCACTTCAATAAATAAATAACCAAAGTGAAAAAAAAGGTTTTGTTATTTAGTGAAACTTGCCTGAGCATACAAATGCTCGTCTAATATACCAACAGCACAAGGCCCTGATGTGGAAGCTGGCCATTTAGGATTTTAGATCATAACCTGGTCTAGGGGCTTCAAAGCTTCCATTCACATGATAATCTATAGGGTTCTCCTTTGGGTTAATCTCTGCAGCTGGTTGGAACATCAAATTATTCAATACATTAAAATCGTTTGGCATGTATGGAAACTATCAATTCAATTGTAGCCTCAGAGGTGCATTGCTGCTCATCTCACCGAGTACACAATTTTCTGGCCCAGAGTTAGATATCTCAGTTTTGCATCTAGACCCAAGATAACTTGCATAAATCCCAAAAAACAATTCACACTTTGATCACCAATTGCTAACAAGCACTCCAAAATCTTAAGACAAAACTGGTGTACCAACTTCCTCATAGGACACCTACTGGTGTACCATTCTCACTATTCATATTTTGGAATATCCAGGCTCAAATAATGTCAACCAGGCTCTCGAGCAATACCATCCTCCACTTTAATAATTACTGCCACCTACATTTCAGATTGAGTTGGAACTGCAGCGATCACATACTGCAACTCCCGCCTCTAAATCAATACACAGATGGAACTACAGCTGCATATTCTGCACAGATTATTCACTAGCAGAGCTGCTCCTGCAAATGTCCTGCTACCAGCTACACAATGGCGAATACGAATGGACAAAAACACGATTAGACCGCGAACAAAACCTCTTCCTTGATCCACCCTGCATACACTCCTCCCATACCACCAAGGACTCAGTAAGCAAACACTTCCTAGTTGCACCTCAGAGACACCCCTATGCTGCAAAATCCACAAGCAGTACCTCTCATTCCTTCCTCAAGTTCCTGAATTTGCTACCCCCATGACATCTAAGCATGCTAAAGAACACGACCACCACTGATCCAGTTCATACTTGAAGACTGTGGATTTTGTTCTTAACCAGTTCCAAGAGAATAATCCGACTTGATCTACAATCTTATCAGTCGGGACCTTTTTGTCCTGATATGTTTTAGCTTTTCTCGCCTTCCAATTGCTCCATGAGCAAGTAAACAATATTGTTCCTAATCCAAATTCAATCCCTTTATTTCCGCTTATTAATCCAACAATAGAATTTAAATGAACACTGCTGATATTGTTATACACTACTGGCACACTAGTCAAGATTTTAGAGAAAAATGCGCATTCCAAAAATAAATGAGATACTGTCTCATGCTCTCCACATCCTAAAGCACACTTCCCGGCAAACACCGCCACTTTTAACGGAATAAATTTGTGCCACACTAAGCGGTTTTATAACTTGTAAGGATGAGTTAGACTCAATATAAAAATTAATATGATATTAGAGCCTATCTATTCAGGTCATCCATTAAATTAGTCATGCACCAAGTCCAATAGTATTGGGCGTGAGGAGGGTGTATTGAAAAACCTAAGTCCCACATTGAAAGAGAAGGTCTGGAGTTGTTTTAGAAAGAAAGACATTCCTTGTCTTACAAGCTGATTGAGTTAGGATAAGTTAGATAGATATAAAATTCTAATAGATACTGCAATATATTTATCTTGCATCCACAAATAACTATGTGACCAAACTCTTGTGATTATCCAAGAACAAGTGAAGCATTGAACTTAAGTATTTTAGCAAAAAACTACTCACTTAAGGAGAAACAAGTTTGAATCCTCATGTAAAACTATGTTTTGGTTGTCACCATTAGCAATCCATAATAGAGGTTGGAGATGCTGGTCTGCATTCATTCAAAGCTATGAAACACAAATACGGACACCGCACACACAACACGGACACTGACACGCCGACACTGCTAATAATTTGAGAAAATCACATAATTCAGTGGAATTATATGTGTCGGTGACAGACATGACATGCCTAATCCGAGGAGTGTCCGTGTTTCATAGTTCGGAAGGAATATTTACTTCATTGAACCGAAAGATAAACATATTTTAGTCATGTCTCTAGTGCCTGTCTACACTATAATAAACAGTTTTAGAAAGAGCAAATGGTCACTTTAGTCCATGACTCTGCACCTCGTTGTCAGATAGGTCTCTGATTCAGAATTAAATACAAAGAAGTCCCTGACTCTGCACTTCAGTTATCACTTTGGTCCCTACGTTAAATAATTCTATTAAGTGTGTCATAGGGACTAAAGTGAAAATAGAAAATGGCCACTTTAATCCCTAAACCAAAAATTAATATCCCCAACTTAAATCTCAAATCCTTAAATGTCATCCCTAAATTCCTAAAATAAAATGTGACTTTTTTCTCTTGTAAAAAAAAAAGTGACTTTTTTCTAAACATTGTGGACTTTTTTTCTTCAGATGTATTGAATATTGTATGTTCTGTAAATTATATTGAAAGTTTTATGTATTTTTTTATGCTTAACGGTAAAACTTTGTACACAACATTAAACAACCAATTGTGCAACAAAAAAAATCATGCTTATATTATTAATCTCTATTTTTTAATATTAAATAAAAGAACGCTATATTTTGACCAAAAACAAAAAAAATGTTATATTAATATTGTCAAATAAGATAATAAATTATGGATTTGAGATTTTCAATTTAAGGGATTTAGAGTGTGTTTGGATACTTTGGATGAGGTAATTGGGAATTTTTAAAGAATTTAAAATTCTAGGTAATTTATTGATTCAATTAAATTCCTTTCATTTCTCAATACTTTTGTTTGGGTGGAGTAATAAAAAAATTCAATGTCATCATTTTTGGGCAACTTTTATAAATTTTAATTTTTTGGACCAAATTTGAAAAGTAAAATTAGGGGTCAATTTGTAAATTTCAAAAATTTAGAGGGGTTCAATTATAATTTTTGAAAAATTTGAGGGGTCAATTTCTAATTTTTAAGAAATTTATCCGGGCCAAATTGAAAAAATTGAGGACCAAAATGCAAAATTTGAAAGATTATAACAATGAAGAATTTTGAAATTCTTACATTTTAGGCGTCATTTGAATTCTCTAAATTTAACTTGAACAAAATACTTCATAAATTCTTATCATTTTGAAAATTCTTCAAATTATTATCCAAACAATGGAATTCACCTCAAAATATTTGAATTCCCTCATAACATTACATTCCTTCAAAACATTCCCCCATCCAAACACACTCTTAGGGATTTGAGATTTAGGGATTTTAGATTCAAGTTGGGGATATTGTTTTTTGGTTCAGGGAATAAAGTGACAATTTTCTACTTTCACTTTAGTTCCTGTGACACACTTAACAGAATTATTTAACGTCAGAGACTAAAGTGATAACGGAAATGCAGAGTCAGGAACTTCTTTGTATTTAATCTTGAGTTAAAGACCTATGTGACAGCGAGGTGCAGAGTCGAGGACTAAAGTGATCATTTGCTCGTTTTAGAAAAGAATCTCAATTACCAGAGAGAATTTTTTGCGTGATTATTGCATTGTAGCGACACAAGTTGTTGTTTTTTTAATAGTTTTCTGCCACATCATACAAAATGTTAGACATTAGATAGAGGAGTGCACGTTACCATTCGACTTGAATGGGTCTTTCGAGTTCCTACAAGCACCCCCCACACAGGGAGGGATGTACAAGTAGTGGATTCAAATATAATATTGGGCCTGTTTGGTTTGGATTTCTTAGTAATGGGTCTTGAATGATGCTTTTTAGGCCCCTCAATATCTTCTAGGCCCCCCAAAATTCCATTTTAAACCCTGTTTTATACTTCCGGTATATAACTTCCGGAGGTGGAAAGAAATCTGCATTTTTTTCATGTCCTATGCATTGTGATGATGGAAGTGCTTTTAAAAAATTATGACAAATGTATTCTTAGAATTAATACTAACATGGTCATAAACATTAATTTGATGACGTTCAGTATCCATCATTAATAATACTTGTGAGAAGATTATTCTAAATGATTTATGAGAAAGAGTTAGGGAGTTGCCAAGATGGTGTTTGGTTTTTAAGGAGCAGATATTTCTTTCTACCTACTTATTTCTTATAACTTCTATTCTCTTACTTTGCGCTAATTTTGAAATAATGGCAAATACATGCTTTCCAACTAATCAACATGTTAGTATTTGCCATGAATGCTTGTTCAAAAAAAAAGTATTTGCCATGAATTTCCAACTAATCAATTAAAACATGTATTTGTGCTAATTTAAAAAATTATGACAGATGCCTTCTTAGAATTAAGAATTGATGATTGCAAACACCTTAATTATGAAAGCATGTATTTACCATAAACAAGATGTTGATTAGTTGGAAAGAAATATGTATTTTGCATTGTAATAATTAAGGTGTTTTTTTAGGAATTATGGCAGATGTCTTCTTGTTTATGTTCATTGTGATGATGGAAAATACATGTTTTTCACCTCTGGGAGATATCTCCCGAAACAAAGAAAATTGTATATACATACCAAACCTTCGGGGAGATATATACTGGAAGTATAAAAGAGGGTTAAAAATGGAATTTTAGGGGGGCTAGAAGATATTGAGGGGGCCTAAAAAGCATCCTTCATGGGTCTTAGAGCATTTGCTCAGTCCAAAATAGTAGGACGAAAATTGACTAATACCTCCATTTCGTCCTTGAATTTTAACGCATCGGCCAAATTCGTCCCTGAATTTTGCGTAATAGCTATTTAGTCCCTGAATTTTACAGATGTCCATCAAAATGGTCCCTCCGTTAAGTTGGTCTGTTAACGGAGGTGACGTGTAATGTTAACCTCTTACAAGGCTTAACACGTCAGATGCCACGTAAGCAGGGACCAAATTGATTGATTTACAGAAAATTTCCATGGACCAAATTGATGGATTTTCAGAAAATTGCCAAGGACCAAATTGATTGATTTTCAGAAAATTCCCAACGGCTCTTTCTCTTTAACGGGTCTTTCTTCCCCAAATATATAAATTTGAAACCCTAATGTTATAATTTGTCACCTAGAGTTCAAAATCCCCCAAAATTCTTCCATGAATTGATGTCAATGTTCTTCCCCAATTCAAAAAACTTAAAACCCTAATTTTTTTTGATTCAATTCGAAACTCAAAAATCAGTGGTCATTG
>Ga0315913_1007923_pt1 | contig 12660 bp, 7 predicted proteins | sample MpolsnodulesMG_FD_207736 | JGI IMG/M metagenome (GOLD analysis project Ga0315913, IMG submission 207736) | Medicago polymorpha root nodule microbial communities from Los Angeles, California, United States - small nodules | ecosystem: Host-associated > Plants > Roots > Nodule | place: USA... | reverse complement strand
CAGGCTGGTACCACCTGTTGTGACCATAACTTGAATTTGTAAATGCTTTCCAAGCTCTTTACACACTTGAGATGTTTGCAGAGCCAATTCTCGTGTTGGAACCAGTATAACAACTGCATCACAGAACGAAATAAAAGGCAATGATCAAAACATTGGTAGAACCTAAATCAATACTCACTCAAAAACAATCTAGTCATGAAATAACTAAAAGCAATTAAAAATGAAAGAATGAATCAATACAACAAAACACATCCTTTGCTATTTTCAATTAACTTTGACAATTGGCACCAAGAAACTATCAGAACATTTGTTATGAAACAAAATAGAAGACTCAGTAGGCCATAACACAATTTTGTTGAGTAATTATCTATAAATAATAAATTAACAATTAATATTAAGAACAAGGAACAATTGATGGATACACAAAAGACTGTATAGCAGCCTCACCTAACTTATACTCCCTCCGGCGTGAAATATAAGTGAAATTTGACCAAATTATGCATATTAAGAAAAGTGGCTGATCACATTTCATCAAATGAGATGTATGCTAACATTAAATAAGAAAGTAGTGCAATTTGCTTATATTGATTCGAAAAAATATATGAAGAATTTTGGTTGTAATTCATTAGGGAGAGAGTGCATTGATCATGTTGATATTATTGACAGCATTAATCCAATGTCTAAAGCAACAATAACAACTTATCAACTAAAATTAGTTTGTTCCAAGGAAATTCTAAAATTTATAGTAAAAATGAAAAATCCTGGGAACAAATTGAGCCCGAAACATGAGTATTTTTGGTCCAAATGGTGAAAACAGATATGTAGCCAAACTTGTTTTTCTGAATATTCACAAAATGATATTATTAAACTAGCTGGGAGCTGAGAACAAGCAGTAGGCTACCAGAATGAAACAGAGACATAAGGCATAATCATTTATACATTAGACTTCAGATCCTCGCGTAAAGAAGAGAAGGAAGCACACCTTGAATAATATTGTTATCTTGATCAATTTTTTCCAATGCAGGAATGCTAAATGCAGCTGTTTTGCCTGTTCCATTTTTAGCCCTAGCAAGAATGTCACTGCCAGTAAGGGCAATTGGAATGCTTTCTTCTTGGATAGGGGAAGGCCTTTCAAACCCCTTCTCATATATTCCCATTAGCAGCTCACGCTTCAAAAAGTAATCCTCAAACTCATTTCCCTTAGTTGCTGTCACGTCCTGGGTAGAAAAATTAACAAAAGGTGAAGACTACACAAAGTTTAAATGACTAACCCCAAGATAATAACATTTAGCAGGCCTTCAAAACGATATTATGAAATATCATTTGGAAATATAGCCACAATCTGACATCTAGCACTTAATTTAGGATAAAAAATTAAGTCTATAATAATAAAATTTAAAGAGCGAGACTGAGTAGAATATGAGAATATTTCCTAGATTTCTAGAGGTGTAATAAATGATTAATACTAGAAGAGTTTTCAGTTTTACAAGCATGTTTATACTCTGAATTTTAAAGTCTTAAGGGTCCGTTTGATGGTCAGGATATGATATAGACAGAATATGATATAAAGCTGGATAGAGATAGGATATGATAAGGACATGATAAACATTAATCATATCATGTGTTTGATGCACACATGATAACAAATAGGATAGCATTATAATTAAATGAAAAAATTGCTCTCATAATTAATTAAATATTGTAAAAATGACATGTTATTAATTATAATAGAAAATACATGCTATCATTATTTTAAAAATGACAAAATTTTATAAATGGCAGAATATCAAGATAATAAATAAAGAATGATCTTCTAATCCCATCAGGATAATTTCTAACCCAGCCTATACTCAGGATAGAAATTACAAAGGAAAGTCAGGATAGGATAGGAAAATGGTTTATTTTATCCTATCACTTTGGTGCATCAAACATGAGATTTAAGCAGGATATGATTAATGTATCATATCCTGTCTCCCTATACCATCAAAAACACCCCTAATTGTCTAATGACTGAAAGCATGGGCTATAGGGTACAAAAAATTACATGAATCAACAAAATGAAAACTAAAACCTATTCCGAGAATCAACTCCTACAAAAGATGTGGTCCTGTTCTGTACAAACTCAAAGATCGCAATTACAAACAAAATATATGATCAAAACATAATGCATATTTTAAATAAACAATCACTTGGAAATTGGAATATATATAGGATAATAGCTTTTAATTGTTCAGAATCATACCTCTGTCCTATAGCGTGTATCAGCTGGTGGAAGCTTTAGTCTTGCCTTCCAATCTTGTGAACTAACAAGCAAAATTAATTGAGAATAAAATTAGAAGACATTCATTCCTTAGAAAAAACAAACGCATTAGCTTCATCTGGAAGTAATGATTGAATTTTACATGCTATTTTCAAACCTGTCACAAACTCATGAATAACCAAACATCAATCCATACCATACTAAATTTGCAACAGCAAGGCATTAGAAATTGATTGTAAAAAAATCATCTGAAGTTCTTGATTATATGAAGTAAAAAAAACTATAATCTGATTCTTCAATGGATAGAAATAAGCAAATAAATACAAGAGTCACTGCAATCTATGGTAGGAAAATTAACTAAACCACAGTGGAAGCAGATAGATTGTTTTCAACCAAATCCTATGCAGGATCGAGGAAGGGGTCACAAGATCGTAAATCAGGGCAGCGTAACACAGATCGTAAGATCCTATCAGATTCATAAATTCACTTTGAAACATATATATAGAATCATGTATAAGCATAAAAACTATGTATGTGGAAAAACACTTTGAAAAACCACAATTACTCAATCAATAAACAAAAAATTGTATACTTATTAATTAAAAGATAATATTGCATACTATATTTTCTTTCAAAATTATTTTTAATGCAAACTTTTATTATAATATGTATCAAGTTGGCAACAAAAAAATAACCAAATAATACAAGAAAGTAAAACGGTAAATTAATAGGGCAGAGTATATAAGTATTAAGTAGTGGGTGGTAGTGACTGAGAAACTGAAAGTCGCAGCCTTTCGCATGGTATTCTAGGGTTTTTTAAGCCTGTGGTGTTTTAAAAAACTGGGGCGCACTCGTGAAACACATCTCAGTACACAATCAGCATCTGCAGAATTGCTCGTTTCTACCGGTCTCACGTCTATGTGCGGCGATCACAGCACTCTCTCTAATTTCTGATTCAAGCCGCTCACAAACACGGCAAGGGATTGCAAGATCGTGAAAGAGTAAGATTCTACGCTCCAGATCGCGATTTTTTCTACCTTACTTTCAATCGGAAAAGAAAGAAGAAGGAAAAAAACTGAGCTCAAACTCTCAGGCTATCAAAATCAACGAACATTAAGAGCAAATATCCTTCATAAGAATATAGGCTTCTCTCGTAGAATTACATATCATCTGATAAATACGGAAAAAAGCCAACACGACAAACATACAAACTGTATTCATTATTCCCATCAAAATGCATATGTCTGCATAACAGTCACAAACACAACAATATTAGCAATTGCAGATCACGGAAATAGCGGTTTGTTCAAATTCCGCTACGCAACAATGCTATAGCACCACTATAGCCACTATCCTACAATATTTTGTACTAAATAGTGTATCACGGAAAAATAGCAGTGTGTTTAAATTCCGCTATGTAGTAGCGCAAATAGCCACTATTTCATAATATTGTGTACTAAATCATATATCGTGGACCAATGGCAGTTTGTTCAAATTCCGCTATGCAATAGCGCTATAGCACCACTATTTAACAACATTGAAATACAGACAAATCGTAATTACAGGACAATCACACAAACAAATAGACAAATGTAAAAAGTCAAAAGACCAAAGAGTATCCACCTAGAGTCATTTGCTTCAGACTGTACAGTCTTCTCAACCTCCTCGACAACGTTGGTGTCGGTACCACCACCCAACTGGTTCCTCCTCAGCCACTGCTGCTGTTGATTCTGCTGCTGATATTGTTGATTCTGTTGATGATGCTGATAGTGTTGCTGATGCTGATTCTGATTTTGCATCATGTGCCTCTGCACATACTGTTGTTGTTGTTGATATTGATGATGTGGTCTCTGTTGAAACCCGGTGTTCGAGTTGTTCGCAATGTTTGGGTTTGAGTTCAAACCACCACCACCACCAATACCACTACCTCGTCCTAACCCAATCCCAGGTGGATATCTCCCTCTATTGTTATTGTTCATGATTCAAAGTTTCAAATCCGAAAAAAATTCTACCCAAAATGAATGTACAATAAACTAAACTCAACTACAAACCTAGGGTTTCTTCTGAATCAGTGAAACTATAACTATACCCAAATCCCGTAAAACGATTAATTGTCAAAATGGGGTTACAATTAGACACTAAACTAACGAAAAGTGCATAGAAAAATGTGAAATTTCTAAAAGTATGATAATCACCCAAAAAAATTGGGTAGGGTTGAGAATTTGACCGAAAATTGAAGATTTTTGTACAGATCTACGCTACAAGAGATGTTTGAGGGTTTGATTTTGATGATTAGGTTTGAATCGAGGAACGATTTGTTGAAGAAATCGAAGGGAGTAAATTGATTTGAAGGGTTAGGGCGAAAAAAGAGTAAGGTTTCAGTTTCAATGTTGTTCCATTTCGAATTGTTCATAAATTGATTTTGTGGATTTCTGCGGTTCGAACGCTGCCTATTTTTCAATATCGGTTAAATATTAGGGTTAAATATGTTTTTTTTCTCAATAAATATGTTAATTTTTCATTTTAATCTATTTAAAAAATTTCTTCATCTTTTAATCCAAAAAATATAATCCATTTTCACTTTTGGTCTCTTTTTTAAAGTAAAATCATTTGTAGAATTCATATTTTTGAATAAAATTTTGTCAAAAAATTCATAATATTATAAAAATCTCTCCCAAAAAATATTAGAATTTTTTAACAAAAGATGAATTTAATATGAATTTTTGTATTTTTTACGGTTAAAAATTCATATTTAATTTATATTTTGTTAAAAAATTCTATTTTTTCTGGGAATTATATTTTACATTATTCTACACAGTTATGCATAATTTCACTAAAAAATACAAAAATTAACTTAAAAATAGGGACAAAAAGTAGTAATTGAAAATTTTATAGGGACTAAAAGTTGAAGGAAAATTTTAGAGGACTAAAACGAAAAGTTGGTATATTTATAGGGACCAAAAACATATTTAACCCTAAATAATAATACCTCTCATTTCGATGAAACTCACACAACTACGAGATCTTGAGATTAAAATCGAATAAAAACTTTTCAATAAAATTCACATACAATTGTGAAATCTTAAGTTTAAACTAAATAAGAACGTTTAATTAAACAACATTAGCATTACTAGTACGATACTTGTGTCAAGCATAAGGGATCAAGTGTGCATATTAAATTTGTTGTTCAACAAAAAAAAAAGTACATGTTAAATTGTAGTAAAAATATTATTTAAAATTGATTTAAAAATTAGGGTTAGTTATGTGTTTGGTCCTCATAAATATACCAAATTTCTGTTTTAATCCCTCTAAAATTTTCCTTCAATATTTAGTCTCTATAAAATTTACAATCACTACTTTTGGTCCCAATATTTAAGTTAATTTTTGTATTTTTTAATGAAACGTTTAGAATATTGGAAAAAAATTCAAAAAAAAAAATTAGAATTTTTTAACAAAACACAAATTAAATATGAATTTTTAACCGTAAAAAGTATAAAAATTGATATTTTGTTAAAAAAAAATCTATTTTTTTGGAGAGATTCTTATATTATTACGAATTTTTCTGAAAAATTTTATTAAAAAATATGAATTCTACATACGAGTTTACTTTAAAGGAGGGATCAAAAGTGAAGATGGAAAATTTTGTAGGAACTAAAAGTTGAAAAAAAAAATTTGAGGAACTAAAATGAAATGTTGACATATTTACGGGGACTAAAAACATATTTAACCCTAAAAATTAATTAACACAAAAATTACATCTCACACAAAGTTAGTGATTACTTAAGTTATTTGACATAAGTCAACATAAATTTAAAGTAAGAGATTTTTACTTCGAAGAGATTTTCACAATAATCATTAAAGATTACAAACGCTCAATCACACAATAAAAATATTTACAATGCTCATGCACACAAGCAAGAGACTTCTAATGCACAATCACAACCGAAAGAGACTTCTCACACTCTATCTTAATCAAATAAAATATTGTCTGGGTTTACACTTCATATACAATCAGAGATGTAAACAATTACAAAATAGAGTGAACTCTAAGACTCGAGAACTCTAAGTTCATACGCGCTTTGATTCTGACAAAGTAACGACACTTTCAAAATTTATATAGTCTTGTTTTTAATTCTTCAAGTCTTCAGTTCCTTAAATAAGGAAATATATAAGAGACGTTGGAGAGGTTCCAACACATATTTTTGAGTCTTTGAGAAACTTGATCATAGATGTTGAAAAGACATTTGAAATCCATTTGCTTCAAAAGAAATTATTTGTTCATTCCAATTGTCATTAAAGTTCTTTGTCTATTTCTGCATGTGATCGGAAGACAAAGTGTACTATCTTAGTTTGATAGTGACATCTTCAAAAGACGACAATTCTGACGTGTCATTCAGAGTCTTCAGAGGCTTCTGACCTTCGGAGTCTGATGTCTTTCGAAAGCTACTTCTCCAGAGTGCAAGATTTTTCTTCATAGTGCAGGACTTCAGAGTCTGATCCTTCAGAAGCTATACTTCATTAGAGTCTGGTGTTCTTCAAAGTCTAGTCCAGAACTTCAGCTTCTCTTTAAATTCCAATTGCTCTTGTATACATTCTTCCAAACCAAAACTTGATTTGATACATTGAATTTTAGTTTTGGTTCTGAGCACTTGAACATACATTAGCATATCATATTGTTCTTTTAATACCTTGGTATCATCAAAACTTAAGAGACATTGTACAAAACTCACTTTGTGTCAATACCATGATTCGCAAGCATTGATAATAAAAATAAGGAGAATGATAACTAGTGCTTTAAGGGCAATGGTTAAGCATCTAAAACAAGCAAGTTTTCATGAAAAAGTTGTGTAGCCATTACTTTATCAAAAACAACATTTTATATTTCCAAAACAAAATTTTCATTTATAGATTCTTTAACCATTGCCCTGAAGACACTGGTTAGCAAAACCCTAAAAATAATTAATCTGAATGCTGTATACCAATTCAACTAAAACCTCACAGCATCCATCTTAACAAATCACTATCTTTTGTCGGTAGTTAAAAATCTTTGAAAAGAATATACTAAAAGAATTTGTAGTTGCATATATGGTAGTGCAGAACTTGTTCTTTGACCTCAAAAGGGATCCTGTAGTGTTTTGTGCTTGTCATTTAGGCTAAATTTAGCAATCAGCAGCATAGAACACATAACTTTGACCCAAAATCTAACAACTTCTATGTATCTTTTTCTTTTGCTTTACGGAGAGGAGTTCTCTATGTATATTAACGTAAGTCTCCTCCAAAACATAAAACATTAAGAACAACAACAAATAGGAGAAAAGGTGGAGATGGAGGTGACCCTTCAAAATGTGATAATCAGTATCATTTTAATGACACTCCAGTGGTTGCAATTTCCATCGGATGGTTCAACCACGAGAGTAGGTGCCTCAAAAACAAGGTACTAACTTGTTAGAGATACAAATGTGTTTCTTGAACTTTAATAACACCATGTCAGCATCAAGAAGTATTATGGAGGTCCAAATTCGATCTTTGCTACTAGTGTTTTTTCCTCCCCGGACAAATTAACCACTTGCATTTCCCTATGAAACTTACATATAACCATCTTGGTCTTATAAATAGAGATTGATCACTAGCATGATCAATGGCCCTGGCCACTACTCTATACATAGATGACCTAAACCCTAAAGAATCAAACAAAAAATGACAACAAAAAAAATTTTAATAATAATATCAAGACGTAATAAATGCAAAGTTGCAGTCTCCATAAGAAAAAAACATACTCCTATATTTCTCAGACTCAGTAACTCTTGATGTCAACGATAGTGTGCTTTTTTATATTGATGCTGGCTATATGTAAAGGGAGAAAAATTCTCAAAATCGAGTAATGTTAGGAAGTATTTTACTGACACTGTCACATAATGTATAGGAGATATAAATTTGTTTTTCCACGCCATCACACAATTTTATTGAAGAGCCTAAAACAAAATGTTGTTAGATGGAGTACATGCCAAGTACCTGACTAATTCATACCACATTATGAGCTTATGTATGGTTGGAACATTAGCTACTGGAGTTGCATTTTTGCCTGGTTGATGCAAGTTTTTCACTTGTCATGTGAACTGATTGATGACCTCGAATGTCATCTGTGGATGGCTCGGATGAACGCAATAATATCAAATAAATTATCCAAAGAAATTGAAGATATACCATCATCACCATTTAACATGCAAACTTAATAACGAGAAGAAAATTCCCAAGGGAACAAGAAAATCTGTGTGAACCACAATGACAAAACAAAAGAATCAAATGTCATAATGGAATAGCCAATAAGGAAGGAGAGTGTCATAGTAAGGCATATTCCTAAACAGATTACCCACAAAAACGGGAAGATCTAGAGTAATAACAGTTGCTAACAATCACATTTGCAAATGCAATCCACGGAAACTAAAACAAGACCCAACATCTATCTGGCAATTAAAACCCCGTTACTCAACTTTAGGTCCTAATCATGTTTCAGGGCTCTTGAAAGCAGAAATTAACAACAAAACAGTCGACAAAAGGGTCTAACAATAACCTAACTTCCTTGTTGCATCCTCACGCAGAAGATAATTAACAACAGAACAGTCAACAAAAGGGTCTATCAATACCCTAACATCCTTATTGCATCCTCATGTAGAGCATACACACTTGTTTGCGTGGCAGTTACATCAAGCTGAAAAAAAGATGCATACTCATCAATCAGCAAGAGAAACAACAGCAACTACATAAATGAATTCTAGTCTACAAAGCAGTAAAAGAATAAATATATGGTGCACAACTACAAGTAAAAAGAATATTTAAATTAGATTATTAGAATAAAAAAATAATTCAGTTGGTTAAACATTGGCTTATTTCTTATAGAAATGGAAATGAATTTGACTTTTCTAAATGAGGGGTGCATTTAAAAGATAAAGTGCAGAACTATACTGGTTCATTGGAAAACCAATTATTGAGATTTAAATGACTATATGGTTTATTAATTTAACCACATTGATTCTTCAATGACCAGTTGTCATTGCAATTTATCCTCTATGCACCCCTTCATAATAGAGAAGCCAAATGGAAATACTACTCTTTTTATAAAAAAAGAAACCGAGAAAAGTAGAGTCAATTTGTTTCTAAATGAAACAAAAAAGATTGACTATCATCATAAATATTAAAGGAAAAGGCTTCCGATCACTTACCATTGTTATTCACCACACTTTGAGAATACACAAACAAGGTATTTACCACCAATCACCGACAATATATAGCCTGGTCAATGAATGGCGGAATTTGTTTTATTTCAGTGCCAAGTTCTTGTTCAATCCTATACCTGGACAACATAGAGATACAAACACATCAGAAATCAACAGAAAGTAGCTCTGAAATTCATATCTAACTAAAGCTTTAGGATCCTCTAAAGCGAGTAAAGTGTAAAGTGAGAAAATCAAGGGTTGTTATTATAACAAACTCGTGATTTGTTATTATGTACATACAATATCTACTTTGAATTTTTTAATTAACAGTTGATACTGTCCACTTTACACTCTAAAGTGAGTTGCTCACTTTAGAGGAGCCGGATCCCTAACAAAAATACTTACAGATTGAAGCGATCCTCATAGGTTACCAAGTTCACAGCTAAACCAAGGTGCCCAAACCTTCCGGATCGACCAACCTGCATATTAACAGAATATCAATGAGAACCCATACAGAGAATAATTATCAAGGTAGGGGAGAAGGAAGAAATCAAACATACCCTGTGCAGATATGTTTCTGAGTTCTTGGGAAAATCAAAATTAATAACAACATTCACTGCTTGGATATCTATTCCTCGAGTGAAAAGATCTGTGTTTCAAAATGAGAAAAGCAATAAGTTGACCATCACTGTTATATATCTTGTATTATAACACACATTTTCACTCAAAATATCATCATTGCACCAATGAACTACATTAATCATATAAATATAAATTATGCTACTATTAACTTATAAAACTGATTTCCAACAAATGAATGGATATAATATCAGAAAATAAGATCAAAAAAAGCTACATATTTAAGAAAGTAATAGTAAATACAAAAAACATGATTGCTCATCTATAGCAGGGACTGAATTGCCATCAACACTTAACACCAACATACCAGTACAAACGAGATTCCTGCATGCACCATTGCGGAAGTCATGGAAAACTCTATTACGGTGGTCTTGCAACATCTTTGCATGAATATAGAAACATGAATACCCTAGTTCTGTGATTTTCTTAGCAAGGAGTTCAACTCGATTCACCGAATTGCAGAAGATGATCGATTGGTTTATTTGCAGCTGAAATAGAAGCCATTATTACTATCATATTCGAATCTTGCAAATAAGAAAATCTACAATATCTTGGCATGGACATCATATACCTTAGAAAAAAGAGTATTTAGGCAGTGGACTTTCTGCCTCTCCTCCACGAATGCATAATATTGTGTAATACCCTTCAGGGTAAGCTCATCCATAAGGTTAATGATATATGGCTTACGAAGATATCTATCGTTGAAGTCCTTTACAGTAACAGGAAATGTAGCTGAAAACAATAGGATTTGACGGTTTGAAGGAAGAAATTGAATCAGATGCTCTATTGAAGGCTTGAACTCTGGGGAGAGAAGTTTATCAGCCTGTGAGAGATAAAGATATATAAAACTTCTGTTTAATGTATAACTCACTACTAAAAGCAAGGATGTTTGAAGTGCCACAGAATGAACATGTGTGAAGGACTAAGGTGAATGTGTACAGATATATGTCTACAACACAAATCAGAGATGCAACAGAGTTGTTGCATCGGCTTCAAACTTGATAACACAACTTACTCAAGGATAGAAATCCCTTATCCTATCAGACCGAAGAGAAAAATAATCAGATATCAGACAATATCCACATTCCTTACTCTCATCTTAAGTCCTCTTCCAATAAACAATATTATCAAGAACAGTTAATAATGCTCCTCTACAGGATGCTATATAAATTAGTAAATGGAAAATGCTAACACTTAATAAAGCTCCTCAAAAATTATGAAAAGTTTAAAAATAGTTTTCTCAATGCAAAATTTCTACTTATGGATTCATTAGGGTACATGTTGGCAAGACCCATTGTAAATTTCAGGTGAACTGTTATTACCTCATCCATGACAAGCATTGAACAATCTTTCAGAACACAGACACCCTTCTTTGCAAGATCCAATATTCTTCCGGGAGTACCAACTAGCAGATGAACAGGTTGATATAAACGCATAATGTCGTCTTTCAGGCTGGTACCACCTGTTGTGACCATAACTTGAATTTGTAAATGCTTTCCAAGCTCTTTACACACTTGAGATGTTTGCAGAGCCAATTCTCGTGTTGGAACCAGTATAACAACTGCATCACAGAACAAAACAAAAGGCAACGAATTAAACATTCAGTCGGCCAAAACACAATTATGTCAAGTAATTATCTATAAATAATAAATTAACAATTAATATTAAGAACAAGGAACAATTAATGGATACACAAAAGAATGTATTGTAGCCTCACCTAACTTATACTCCCTCCTGCGTGAAATATAAGTGAAATTTGACCAAAAGATGCATATTAAGAAAAGTAGTTGATCACATCTAATCAACGCAATCTCAATGAAAAAAATAAGCACATTGCCTAAATTACCCTTCATGACTAATAATTTGATTCATTGAAAATACAAAAATTAGATTAAATGAGGGGTATTTTAGAGATGCTAACATTAAATAAGAGAACTTTTCAATTTGCTTATATTGCATTCCAAAAACATATGAAGTAAATTTTGCTTATAATTCATTAGGGTGTACATTCGTCATATGTTGATATTCTTGACAGCAATGATCCTATGTCTAAAACAACAATAACAACGTATCTACTAAAAACAAGTTTGTTCCAAGGTAATTCTAAAATTTATATTAAAAATGAAAAATCTCAGGAACAAATTGCTCCCAAAACGTGTGTTTTTTTGGTCAAAATGGTGAAAACAGATATGTAGCCAAACTTGTTCATCTGAATACAAAATGAAATTATTAAACTAGCTGGACCTACCCTTTAACAAATTCCGTTTTATTCTTATTTTTCAAATTTAATAAAACACAGATGAGTGCTGACAATAAGCACTAGGCTACCAGAATGAAACTGAGACATAATAAGGCATAATCATTTATACTAGACTTCAGATCCTCGAGTAAGCAAAGAGAAGGAAGCACACCTTGAATAATATTTTTATCTTGATCAATTTTTTCCAATGCAGGAATGCTAAATGCAGCTGTTTTGCCTGTTCCATTTTTAGCCCTAGCAAGAATGTCACTGCCAGTAAGGGCAATTGGAATGCTTTCTTCTTGGAT
>Ga0315913_1007919_pt1 | contig 12662 bp, 14 predicted proteins | sample MpolsnodulesMG_FD_207736 | JGI IMG/M metagenome (GOLD analysis project Ga0315913, IMG submission 207736) | Medicago polymorpha root nodule microbial communities from Los Angeles, California, United States - small nodules | ecosystem: Host-associated > Plants > Roots > Nodule | place: USA... | reverse complement strand
GATATTGAAAAACAAAAATTGTTTGAGTTCAGTATTAAAGTTGCAAAAATTGACGACCAGTTTTATTTATTTCGTCTTTAATATTCAACAGGTGAGTTGGGCCTCAAGGGCTCACCAGGGTAAGAACAGTCTCAAGACTAAAAGAGCATTGAGAGTGGTACAAATAATGTCCTAACGCCGGCGGGAGGAGTTAAACTCAAGCCCTTGCAAGGTATGAGCCTACTCTTTACCAATTGGTAACCTCTTAGAAATTGTAATGTTTTTATCGTGATAATAGTTTACTAAGAGACATATAAGGTACGAACCTTCTTCTTCTAATAAAGTAGCTCCACTAGCAAATGAAGAGATCAAACAAAAAGCAAGAAGCAAAAGATGAAATGATAAAGGGAAATTCATGTTCATGATGATAAGCTTCATATTTGAAGTGAAAGGACCACTTTATGATAAATCAGTGGAAGAAAATGAAATCAGTTTTTGAATGTGAAAGTGGGGGTGTATATTAAGAAATGAAGTAGCAAGAGAAAAATACTTAATTCATGTATGTTTGTGTATTTATTGTTGACAAAGAGTTGAATAGAAAATAACGACTCTATGATTATGAGAAGTCAATTAGATCTTAAGCATGTTACCAGCTTGTATATATGCAAAATTTAAGGCTTCTTAAAGGAGGCCACTTGAGTTAAACATATGAATCATGATGAAGTATAAAGGAGGATACACGTTATAAATCTTGAAATGTGTGTTAGGTGTTATCTTCCTTGTAGTTTTGTTTAACTTTCTTACACAAGTTGCTATTCAGTACTATATATCTTGTCTCTAATCATAATATGTTTGACTTTTTTGTTTTTATTTAAATTGTAAAGTAATAATAATTTAAAGTTGGTGAATGAGTCAAAGAAGTAAGAAGAAAATCTAAGAGAAACTCACAGAAGAACATGAAGTATGAAAGGAGGAGAAAAAAAAGGAGGAGGTTAGTGATGATAGAATATATTATTTACCACTAACTTAAGGACTATAATTTGTTCAAGTCAATGTGCTAGTTTCTTTGTTGATAAGAAATCAAAATTATGAATTTGGTTTTTTTTTTAAGATTAGAAATCAAATCCAATATTGTGGCGTTTACAACGCTCACCAATCAATACATTAACCATTTGCACTAGACTCTGATGATATCAATATGCTTTGTTGATATATAGAAAAGTTGAATATTGTATCTTAGTGACACATAGGAAAACGTTGTCTCATATTTGAATAAGAATATTCACCTATTCGAACATCTTAAGTAACAGTTTAGCAAAGTGTTGCTTTAGACAATAACAAAATAAACAATCCCATTTGGAAGTACCTCTGTCAGTGGTCATCGAAGCTTAAGGGGTGGTTACGGTTCGTTTTTTTGAAAATAAACCGAACTTAACTTTTACTTATAAAATCCCTCAAATTCAATTACTCTCCAAACAACCCCCCCCCCCCATCTTTCATTCATCTTCTTCAACTATTCAACCATTCAAACATGGGTTTATGCACATTTGAAACCGCAATCTTAGGGAATTTAATGTCAATGACCATGCATTCATGTTAAGTTGAATAAAGTGTCAATGACCATGCATTCATGTTAAGTTGAATAAAGTTTAAGAATGGCTTTGCAAAATTCATTAACAATTAAAAATATCATCCCTAGGATTCAAACTAGGGTGCTATCACATACTTGATTCATACTCCCAAACTACTTGCCAATACATCTTTCATGAAATATATTGAAATGCGAAATATATATGCTATCAGTGAATAATATTTTTTGAGTCCACAGTCAGATCAGCTTTCAATTTGGTCCTTTCAGGTGCTTCTACTTCTGGAAACATTTCTAAACTTTCTGCTAATTCTTCAATCATGGATTTTTCCATCCTTAAAGCTTTTGATGTTAGAATTAACCCCTCTAAGCCAAGAATCAGGAAAGAGGTTACGTGGTCTCCTCCTTCTCTTAATTGTGTTAAATGCAACATGGATGGAGCATCTATGGGCAATCCTGGAGTGGCAGCTTGTGGGGGTCTATTTAGAGATGCTAATTCTAACTTTCTTGGAGCATTCTCAGTTAACCTTGGATTTACTTCAGCCTTATGTTCAGAACTGATCGCAGCTATGGTGGCTATAGAAATAGCTAATCAGAAACATTGGTACAACTTTTGGCTTGAAACTGACTCTATGTTAGTTTTCTCAGCGTTCAAGTCTTCCAAGATTGTGCCTTCGCACCTCAAGTCTTCCAAACTTTGTTGCAACAGGGACTAAAATTAGATGTAATTTTTTTTTTGTAAGGACTAAAAAACCTATTAAAATTAAGTAAGGACTAAACTTAGAAGTTCCCAATTTTATAGGAACCAAAAACATATTTAACCCTTAATAATATATATTTTGCATTCCAGTTTATTTCATAAAAGGTGTATTGGTCAAGTGGTTTGGGAGTATGAACCAAAATCAAGTAAGTGAGAGCACCCTGGTTCAACTTAACTGGAATGAATGAATGAATGACTGGTGTTTGGCATTAAATTCTCTAAGATTGCGGTTTCAAATGTGCATGAATCCATTTTAAATGGTTGAAGAAGATGAATGAAAGATGAACTCAAATTTGAAAAAAAAAAAAAAAAGGTATGGAGAGTGATTGGATTTGAGGGGAAATTTAATTGATGGTTTAAATTGTAAAATATCATTAAATTTTTTTTTGAGGGAAACGTGCTTATAGCATTTCATTAATAATAAGAGATTCAATACAATTGGGTATATCATAATAGACAGCGGGACTAGTCAGAAACGCGGTGTCTCTTGCAAGTGCATGAGCAACCCCGTTAGCTTGTCGCCTAACAAACTCTACCCTAGAGTTAGAAAATAAAAGTCTAAACAAAGAACGACAAGAAGTAATAATGCAACCAAATTCATTCGTGTCATTCCTGTCAGTAATAATTTAAAATGGGGTGAATATGCAAATAATAAAATACATTCTAAATTTTTGCAAAATAAAATAAAATAATAACACATGGCTTATTTTTTTTTCCTTCAAAAAAACACATGGCTATTTTTTTATTGGTTTGGGTAAATTGCCCATGAGTTTTCAGCGGCAACCTAGGCCGCACCCTATGATAAACATATCTATTTAATGAATTTTTGCTTTTAAAAAGAACACACTATGGAATTCAAAACTCAGTTTAAGATATCATGGTTTCTTCACATGATAATGGCAAGACTTCAAGCAGCAGATGCAATTATTTATCAACAAACAATCTTAATTTCTTTTCTCCCAATAAGAAGAATCAAGGCCGACAGGATAAAGATCTGCAGCTGATGAAGATGAAGCAGTCCATGGCTCATCAGTTAATAAACTCTGACTTTGTGTTTGTGATTTACTTATCTTATTATCTTCAATCTGATAATAATACTGTCTCATTGCTTCCAACTTTTTCTCATCCATTACTTCACTTGAATCTGAAACAAACTCTGGAACCACGGTATTTCCTTCAAGCATACTTACAACCGACGACATGGAGGGCCTAAGGTTTGAAGTGACGTTGGTGCATAGGAGAGCCACATTGATCATCACCATGACTTCCTTTTTGTTGAAATCTGAACCTAATCTTCTATCAATTAGCTCCATCAGGTCACCTCTCTCTTTCAACAAATGCGCCTGTTGAAAGAAAAAAGAAAAATAGTTTGACTTCAATCAAATGTACGATCAATTTCTGAAAATTCTTCAAAGAACGAATATTAAATGTGTGACACAAAACAAAGTGCAAGTAGATAGTACAATGGATAATCAGATTTACATGACCAATTGGCAACATCAAAAATTTACCCAATCAAGAAGATAGAATGCTTCCTCCTTTGATCGATACATGGTGTTGCTCTTTCCACTAACGATTTCTAAGGCAACAATTCCAAAACTATAAACATCTGCTTTGTCCGTCAAATAACCATGCATTGCATATTCAGGAGCCATATATCCACTGCGTAGTTATAAGTTGAAACAAACCATTTAAACAACTTGATATCAGTATAGATCCTTATTACAAACTATTATAAAAAGATAATTTGAATTGAATTTGATAAATTTTTGAAGTACTTTAAAATAAACTCAGAGAAGGCAAGAATTCAAGTTACTCACTAGGTCCCCGCAATTCTAGTGCTAATGTGAGTATTGTCCTCCTCATCAAGCTTGGCCAAACCAAAATCAGATATCTTTGGGTCGAGATTTGCATCAAGCAACACATTTGTAGCCTTGATGTCCCTGTGAACAACCTTCAGTCTTGATTCTTCATGGAGGTATGCCAAACCTCTAGCAATACCAACGCAGATCTTCTTCCTTGTTGACCAATCTAATTTTATTTGGTGTTCCTCTGGACCTTTATTAGTGGATGTAATAAGAATCAGACAATTATACTACTTGTTATGTCCTAAGTTAGAAAATGTGAAATAACGAATGAATAGCAACCCAAAGTAGACCATAAGGGAAAAATTACCAAATAAAGCACGTGCAAGACTATTGTTTTCCAAGTATTCGTATACCAGCAACAACTGATCTCCCTCCACACAACAACCGTGGAGTTTAACAAGATAAGGGTGTTGCAAAGCAGAAATCATGCCTATCTCGTTTAAAAACTCACGATTCCCTTGCTTTGATTTAGAAGAAAGTTGCTTCACTGCGATCAATGTCCCATTTGGTAAACATCCCTGCAATTTGAGGAATGATATACTGTTAGAAGTTGAGAAAGAATTTGCTGAAAAATATATGTAAATTATAATAAAAGCATGACACTCAAGAGGATGTTTTATATTATGCAAAATACCTTGTACACAGGACCGAATCCTCCTTCTCCAATCTTATTGGAAATATCAAAGTTATTTGTCGCTGCTTTGATTTGTCGCAAGGTAAATATACCCGTCTGTACGTCTAAACTATTTAGCTCTGCCAGTTGAAGTAAAAGAAGGATTAAAGATCTCTTATACTAATAAAATTACATATGGACACTCTGCATCAAGAATCCATTTCTTGTAAGCTTGCAACTTTTTGGTTCCATATCATGATATTATAATAAAAGTACATGCTCGAAAACATACTCAGTTACACACTATGCACAAGTTTATTTTTTATCACTTGAATAATTCATGTGTGAGAAAAAATTCCAATAATAATGCCAACAATTTTTCTTTATTGTAATCACCTCTTGATAATGAGTTTTTCTTTCCAAAACATCCTTTCCACCAAAGTATACCAAATACTAGAATGATAGCAATTGTGGCTGCGACCACAATTCCAGCCACAGCTCCTGCAGATATGCTTCCAGGTGGAGAGTCTGTTTGATTATTATACAAGCGTTTTAAATGTTAGATCATTATTGGGAGTTCATAGTATAAGATTAGGAATATAAAAAAGCATAACCCACCAGATTCCACGGATATAGCTGATATAAGAGGTCCGTATACTGATCTATTTGGGACAGACTGTGTCCCTTTTCCAGCCCAATACAAGCGGATCTCCAAGGTATTACTACTAACAACGACATCTTTAAATAGCTTTACGACTTTCTTACCAACTCCTCCTGCTTCTTTTGCAATATTGAAGTCCTTTTGTACCGGCTTTCCCTGCAACATTTCAATAACAACCTTGATGCTTCATGATGTTTTAGAAATATTGTAGAATTTGATTTTATAAATAATGCCAAAAAAGTGAACTGCTAATCAGAAAAAATTCAATTGTTAGTGAGATATTTTCCGTATTTTAATTGGAAAAAAAATAGTTCTCTGTATTTTCCGTATTTTAGTTGCTAGTGATCACTTGACCAATAAAGTTGTTAAAGCATGTACCTGAAGGTAGATATCAAATAGACGTCTTCCAAGACTACCATAAGTTTGATCGTCAGTGAACATTATCTCAGCGAAATGTAGATTTACTGTGTAGCTTCCATTTGCCAGGCAAAACCCATAATAAGTCAAAGAAATGGGAGAAACACGTGCATTCATGTACAATTCAGTGTCCGCCATAGTAAGTTTAGCATTATTTGTCGGGGAATAAGTTTCTCCAAGTTGATCACCATCAATGAATATACCAGTTGTACTGAATGCCCAATTTCCTGTTGGACTGACATGGAATTTAGCTGGTCCAGATGAATCGGAATCATCATCGTAACTTTTTTTGTTGACTATTGCTTGCTTTCCACCACAATTTATATAAAGGAAGTACAAGGCTGGTTTGAGAAGAGCATGTGAGCAAATTTAGAAATATTGGGCTGAAAAATCTACAATATCATGCTTGAACTATTGTCATGTAAATTTAGGGAACCAAGAAAATAGAAGTAAACTTTGAGTTCCATCTATGCCTCTAACATGAAAAAATTTCCTCGGAATCATAAGTGATCTCTTATCATCTATGGACACATCTAGTCGAAAAATGTTTTTAACCTATTGTTGTCTTCTGTGCCCTCTGCTCTTGAAATATGTTCTCTTCTAGGGCGGATATTTTAAATCATTGCTCTTCTATGCACTCTTAGAATATTAGAGCATTGTTGTCTTCCGTACCCTCTGCTCTTGTACTTTTAAATTGTTTTTATTTAAAAAATGAAAAAACATAGTAAGATCTTAGCATATACTACCGGAAACCTGATTTGAATTCAATTGCACTGAAGAAACTCACGTTTTTTGGGACATTTGCTCAAACACGAAACTGTTCCTCTGGAAGGAATAGAATAAGTTAGCATGATTAGTATTATAAGATTCAAACATAATAAAAGGAAATTGGAAAGGGTATATATACATGCTTTAGTATTTTATAAGACGGAACTTACATGTCATTGTGTGCCAATGAGGGAGAAAACAAGTTCCTACGACATATTAGAAAAGGTGTTGTCACAGAAAGGTTTTTAAGTTTGCAAAATCAAATGCACAAAAATGCAAGGATTCTTACAGTTTATCATTTTGACATATCTGATTCCCTTGGCTGTTGCTTAAGTTATTATATGAAATATCTCTATATACAAGTCGAAAAAATTTGATTCAGATTATGATAATAATTCAACAATCTGAGACTTAATGAAACATTTGGTGACTACAAAGAAACCTATGAATATTAACATTTTAAGTAAACAATTGCACAATCATAAAAGAAAAAACGGATGATATGTTCATAGTATTATCGCAAGATAAATGAAGTACTTTGTTCGATCAAAGTAATCATACAAGTAGTATTAGAACAAAACTTACACGTCGATGTTCTTTTTCCAAGCTGGCACCAGTCCGGTGAGAAGGTTTCCAGTTAAAAATCTATCATAAAAGTATATCCAGGTATTAATATGCAAATCTTAACATCTATCAAGGTGAACATTAATTGAAATAAGCTAATCACACCCATTTTTTTCTTCTTCTTTGTAAAGGATTGGATTGACTTTGGTAACTGACTTGAGGGACTCTTCTATACAGAAAAGTCTTTTAACTCATAAAAACCGATTAAGACAATGAAATAACAAAAAATCCTAAACTTATTACTTTGACACTTCCTATATTGTCACCTTCTTTCACTATGATTTTTTCCTTTACAGATGGAAAGGACATGCAATACTTTTGAAACGAACTCCAATGACAGATGTTTGTGTAGTCAATATACACAATAAAAATACTATAAGCTGAAATATCCTAACACTTAAAAGTATTGCAACCATATAATTAATCAAATTTCAACTTGGTCTGGACTACTTGAGCTCCATTAGGTTGGGTTTATTCTGATATCCTATTTCAGACTGAAAGTTGAAACTAGAGTTGTTGGTGTGAAGTAGCCAACAGATACATGATTAAAAATATACCCCAAAAAAATCAAACTAAGATATTAAGATGAATTTCGTACATGAATTTAGCACCGCTCACGTCAGCATAGGTACTCGGAATCGTTCCACTTAAGTTGTTAAAGCTGAGGTCTCTGAGACAGATATCATATTGAGAATAAGTTAAAAAGCTACAAAGAAAAGTAGTCATAGAAAGATATTCCTGAAACATTATAGGCTGGAGAGAAATATAACTATTGTATCTACCAAAAGCACTAAATAGAAAACAAAAAATACCAAAGGATAGCTATATATAGTCAAATAAAATGTAACGAGTAAGGAATTACAAGTATTTTAATGCTGTTATAGTCGCAAGATAATCGTGTAGTTTCCCATTGATGTTGCAGTTCCTCAGAATCCTGTGAACCAATAAGATATAGAACAATATATCATGAGTGCCTAACTTGCTGATTTTTTCTTTTCTATTTATGAAAGAAGCAGATGATTCAACTCACAAATTTTTTAACGAAGGCATATTGTCAAGTTGCGGCAAAGGTGCATATTCTAATCCATTCAAATCACTAATTCGCCTGAATATCACATTTATATCAAAGATAAGTAAACATAACAATTGATGATATTTCAATCCTTACTTTATCAATATCTAAAATACCGCACATACAAGTCAGTTAAGTTACTCAAACGTGAAATTTCGGAAGGAATTGGTCCGCTTAATCCACTCCCTTGAATGATTCTGTCAAAAGTAAAGTAACCATTGATAATTTTTGTAAACTCAAGCAATACAAAAGAAACAATTAAGTTTGAGGAAAAATTGAAATAAAATAAGCAGAGTGCATACAATGTATTGATATTCGTCCAATTCTGAATAAAATCAGGTATCTTTCCAGAGAACTGATTGTCCGAAATTTGGCTGCATTGAGAGAGGGCATGAAATTTGAAGTATCATAAAAATTATTTTTAACTTTTTCATCACTTAACATCAATAAAAATTTAAAGCTTACAAATCTCGCAATGTGGTGAGCTTTGCCAATGTCGCAGGTAGTTCTCCGGTAAAATTGTTAGAGGAAAGTTTCCTATATATAATTGAAAAACATAACAGTAAATTATGGTTCTATTCCATAGGGATAACATCAATTAAGGGTGGAAAAAAACTACTTACAGTGTTCGAATCTGGGTTAGATTCTCAAGCTCACGAGGAATATTTTCCGAGATTTGATTGGCCGTTAAATCCCTACCCATTTCAAGTTAAAATTATGTTCTACATAAACTCTTTGAATTGAACACATATGGAATGGACATATTTTTGCTAAGTGGGATAATGAGTAACTCACAATTGTATCAGAGTAGATATATTTGCAATCTCCACCGGTATGGAACCGGTTAATCGATTGCCGGAGAGACTACTGTTATAATCGAGAAACATGTTGTCATTAGCTTATTGTTCATGTAATTACTGTAAGAGCACAAAAAACTGAATGCAAAGTCTTATAAAGAATGTAAAATAAGACTGATATGTCAAGATGATATAAACGTAGAAAATCAACGACTTAAAACCAGAAAAGAAAAATAAGAGACAAATCGTACATGTTGCGGATATTTATCATGGAGCCCCATTCTTTAGGAATTGTACCGTTCAAGTAATTGCGAGAGAGGTCACTGTAATAGAGAGAGGGAGAAAAAGAGTTTGTCATGCAAAATAATATATAGATACATGTGATTGAAAAAATTAAACAAACAGTCATTTTGTTAATTTATATTTGAGGGAAAGTTTGAGAATTACATACATAAATTGAAGGTATCGCAACCTGGTCAGTTCTGGTGGCAGAGTGCCGGGGAGATTTTGTCCTTTCAAAGTTCTGTATGCACATTTCCCATAAAAAAGTTAAACAAAAACAATAAGATAAAAAAGTACTTAAGTCTGGTATATTTCTTAACAGAGTTTAACTACCAAGTATTAAAACTGATTTAACAATTTGTCAAACATAATTTTAGTAAAATTACATGTCTGAGAATATTGATTTTCTTTTCAAATCTTTTTGACTATAAGGCATAGCAATTTTATAGATGTATAACCATAAGTATACCAGTTAAGTTAATTACATGGTATTAACCGATCTAAGTTAAATATTTCAGTACTACGATAAATGAAGAGAAAAAAAAAATCAAATCAATTGATTAGAAGTACGGATAGCAAATGGTCTATTCCACGAAAAATAGACTTACATTGAAACAACATGGCAGAAGTTGTCACCCGCTACACTGCAGTTGCAGGTGACATTATTCGATACGATATTCAATCTTGGAGTGAGAGATGTAGGCTTAGGTGTAACCCAGTTAGGTTGGTTGCTACATGGATCAATGTCGAAGTTCCAATCCTTCTTACCAAGTGATTCAGCTACATCTTCAAGAACTTTCTCTAAATATACAATTGAGAGCTATCAGCCAAGTATTGAAAATTCTCTATTTTACAAACACATGTCATCAAATTTTCATATACAGAATTTCTATATCAGCAAAAAAAATACATGATATTTAAACTAACAGGAATCCTTAGATAAAAAAAAAAACTAGAAAAGAAAGATCAGACCAAAGATAAGCTATGGTAGAAATAGATATCATACTTTCGTCGGGGTGAATAGTATTAGCTCCAAAAGCTGTTAGAGATATGAACCAAATGAGAATGAGTGAAAGAAAGAAAAATTGAGAGGAAGTGTTCATCTTAAAATTATTAACAAGGAAAAGAGAAGTACAGGTATATATGTCTATAATTTATAGGTAGAGAGTCTGAACATATATATACAGCCTATTTGGAATTTAAGAGGCAAGGAAAGTCCTTGATGCATGTAAACGCAATTATGAGAGTAAATCATCATTTTTAGTCAATGAAATTGTAGGATTGTGTAAATTTGTTACTTAAAATATTAATATGATTGAGAATTTCATTAAAGTTATGTTTGAGAAACTAAAATGACAGCACACCAATAACTTTATAAAATAAATTGATGAATCATAATCCAGAAACAAAACATATTAAAGTCATATATTTGGGCCAATGATGTTTAACTAACATTGATGATTGACACAATGATGAGACATATCTTTATAGATAGAGGAGAAGTCTCAGTAAAAGCATGTATAATACTAGTCAACATGTAGACAGTTCTGCATGTACTATAGATAGATGCATGCATGTCCCATTCATGAATTATTATCACAAACAAACAAACGTCATAATATGCAATTATTTGTCAAAAACAGTAAATGTGTCTGAATTGATGCATGCCCACTCGCAATAGGTTTTTTTTTAATTCTTAAATAGCTCGTTTATGTACACATCACTTATTTTATAATTGGTTAATGTTATTATTTAACAAGTACGCAATCTGTCAAGTTTCAAGATGATAACAAAGCTATAAGTTTGTAAAAAAAAATTATAATTTAGTTGGTAAAACACTTCACCTACACTCAAAAGGATTGTAGGTTCGAGTCACGAGGGAGAGAAGTGGATAAGACTATTGATCCTCTTTTAAAAGAAAAGTACACAATCTCTCTAATCTAACACGTTATAAATATTTATTAAATAGGTCTCGCCAATAATTATGTATCATGATATTTGTGCAAAACTCATTTATCAAAAGCTATTAATTTAAAGACCAAATGTATTAGTACACATGGAATTGACAAATATATTGTAGCTAGAAATTCTCATATTATAATAGAGTGCCTTGTCCCGTGGAACAACAGTGTTAGACAACTTGATGGACAAAATATTATTTTAGTGTTTTACACAATTTGTACTTAAACAAAAAATTGTGTTATTGTTTAGTAATCTGTCATGTTCCTTGTCCCGTGGAACAGTGTTACAATCAAACATAAATCATTTGGAGTTGACATGCTCTCTTCCTTCTGCTTTATAATAAATCAAAATGAGAAATGATATTTGTACAACTAGTTTAACAATTTCTTGACAATTTTCTCTCACATACTCACATTATATTTTTATTCTTTCTCTTCCTTTTTCTCTTTCCATTGTTTTTGATCAATGAAAAATGAGGGGAAAAAATTGTTACAAAAATTATCTCAAATATCAGTACTCAATCAAAAACATGCACAAAATTGAAGAGAGATAGTGGCCGCATCACCACCCATTTTTACACAATCTGCATGTGCTATGTATGTATGCCCCAGTCAGGAATGTAAACAAATCACACAAACGACAAAACAAGACAAAACAGTAATTTTTCACCGACAAATTAAAGCGGTAAGAGTAAGTATCAAATACAAAATATCTACTAACTTTGAATCTATATCTTATATCTAACAACTACTCCGTTCTTCGCTGCAAGTTGTGAACCAACTAACAGCCGTCATCTGTAAGCCGTCAAGATTTCACAAATGATAATGAAATTATTTAGTTTTTTTTTATGTTTTGAAAAGTTTTGATTTTGTGTGTTCTTGAATGAGGTTTTGATAAATTGGAATTTTGGGCCTTTGTTGGTGTGTGTGTGAGAACATATGTAAAGGGAGGAAAGGTTGGTAGCAAACGCAATTTCAGAAAAAATGGGTGGGCCAAAGGGCAGTGGTTCTGATGATTCTGATGAGTATTATGATGCCAGGAATGTATCTGATTGTCCACCGGACTGTGGCACTTGGATCCATCAAATCCATATCCATCCGGTCCATCCACTATCATCATGACTGTTTCTATTTGGATGGATATCCGCTTGAGGATAGTTTTGAATGTTTCATGGAAGAAGAGCATGTTGATGAGGAGTATTTATGTTTAGAATAAAGATCGGTAGACTCCCTTAATGTGCACACCCATTTATATCATCTTAGGAAATTTCA
>Ga0315913_1007918_pt1 | contig 12664 bp, 10 predicted proteins | sample MpolsnodulesMG_FD_207736 | JGI IMG/M metagenome (GOLD analysis project Ga0315913, IMG submission 207736) | Medicago polymorpha root nodule microbial communities from Los Angeles, California, United States - small nodules | ecosystem: Host-associated > Plants > Roots > Nodule | place: USA... | reverse complement strand
TTACTTGATTTAATCAATCAAACCAAATCAACCGCCTAGTGGCAAATTTAATGAAACTTTATACATCCTTCTTAATAACGTAATTGACGTCTTGAGATTGAAACCAGTCCTTGTGGGAACGATATTTTTACTACTTCGATAGTATTTAGTACACTTGCTAAAATTCTATCAAGAGAGAATAAAAAAACATGTGAGTATAAGAGATGAGATTGTTTCAAAAATTGTCAAAAAATGGTTGTACAAATATCATTTTTCAAAATTCAAATGCAACTTAGCTATATTCTAGTCTTTAGTAGCTTTTATATCTTTTGTGGTAAATGTTTTGCCCTAAAAGTACAAGGGCAGTGGATCCTTTTTTGAAATAAGACAGAAACTATAATGAGTTATAATCGTGTTATGTTTTCTTTTTACGTACCAAATTAGGTGGCACATGTGATTGTGTCTTTCTTTGGCATAATTTAGATATGTGTTTAGCTTAGAATTAATTAAAAATATATAAGATTATAAATTTGTACCTATAATTGGTCTTTTGCATATTCTTGACGTTTGCCTGATTTCATAATGCAATCCCAGTCCAAAATGCAATCCACAGTCCAAACGTACGTGGAAGCAGATTTACTTGTTTTGCAAAAAACGTTTTATAGATACTTTTCTCACAGTATTACTAATAGCAAAGGATTAGTCTTGCAATTAGCCTTTCTTGAAGCATTCGCGGGGAATTTTCTGGTCATGTTTAGCATCACCCCAATATTATCTCTAACTATAAACTAAAAGAAGTAAAATCCGCAATCGTCTTATTAAATGATCCTTGATTGTCCTTGTGAGCCTAGCTCAGTTGATATGAACAATATATAAAATATACAAGGTTTGAGATTCAAACCCCGACCACCACAAAAAAAAAATGATCATTGATACTTAATTGTTTGATTACATATTGTATTAGTTATCGAATGCGTCCATATAATAGGTGATTTTGTTTTGGACACATTTTCAAACCAAAAGTGAACTGTTTTTATTAAAATTTATTTGAAAAATTCATATTAAAAGGTATCAAAACTTTTACTTTAAAAAAATATATTTCAATAAAATTTTAAATACATTAAAGTTAAATTAATCAACAATTGATTAATTAGTTTGTTTTTAATTATAGACGAAGACCAAGGTTTGTCATATGTCCATTGGAGATGGAATTTGTTTGTGCTCTTTTAATTATATTTTGTTGTTTTCTGAGTTAGAAAAAGTACACGCGAGTTCTCCTCCTTTTATAGTGAGAGTTCGTAACAAAAAACGGAGTGATTTAAGGATTAATCTAGCTTAATCTTTAAGCAAACCGTGTTCGTTTTCGTGCGTGTGGACATATCTGGAACCTAAGTCCAACCCTGACTGGCCCGACGGCGACGTCACACGTGTGAAATATACATATATATATATATAGTTTCTAAGCGCTCACTTGTTCGCAAAAGTGAGTATCCCAAAGACATACCCTTTAAACTCATCCCCATATATAGAAATACCTACTAATATGTGTCTCCAATGTAGGACATTTTTAAATCAGACCAACACTAACTCTTACCAAACGTGTTTATTCTTTCCAACTTTCTAATATAAATTGCTAGTGTTCCAACATATTTCTTTGGGTTAAATATGTTTTTAGTCCTTATATTTTGCGTGACTTTGAAGAATATTCCTTACATTTCAATAAATGTTTTTAAAATTCCTACATTTTTCCACCGTTAACAAAATTGGTCCTTATCGTCTATTGTCACTGTCCAGACAAACGGAACATGCCACATAGATGTCACCAAGGACATTTTAGTAATTTCCAATAAAGTGCAGGGGCATATTTCACCTTTACCAAAAACTTTACTCACAAAAATTCCAACTTTAACTGTGATCTGGTCCTCACAGCGTGAGGGAGAAGAGGATGTCGCCAGCAACGACAAGAGAGAGAACAAATATGAGCAAATTGATGGTGGAGAGGACGGTGGTGGATGAGGATGGGTGTGTGGGACTGATGGTGGTTTGGGAGAAATAGAGAAAACGTGGAGAGATGATAAAGATTAGAGAGAAGGTTCACTTGAAAAATTAATTATCCCCCTGCACTTTATTGGAAATTACTAAAATGTCCTTGATGGCATCTATGTAGCATGTTCCGTTTGTTCGGATAGCGAAAATGGACGACAAGGGCCAATTTTGTTAGCGGTGAAAAAATGTAGGGATTTTAAAAACATTTATTGAAATGTAAGGACTATTCTTCAAAGTCAGGCAAAATATAAGGACCAAAAACATATTTAACCCTTAAAAGAATGAGGTCCACTAGCTGCCACGTCAGCTTCTCGTTAATTATTTGACAGCAGGGACTATTTGTGCTAACGGAGGAAAAATTTAGGAATTTTAAAAACATTTATTGAAATGTAAAGACTATTTATCAAAGGAGGACAAAATGTAGGGACCAAAAACATATTTAATCCTATTTCTTTTTCGGTAGTTTATGTTTTACTTTTAATTTCTTGGAACAAAACTTTGATTTGAGAAATTATTTGAAAAACTTCTAATAAAAATCCGAGTGGAACAAAGAAAAGGTGAAGTGAAGGGAATCTTTCACTTTTACTGAGGTAAGAGCTAAAGCTGATAGTTACAGTTATAGGCCCACCATACCACACATTTGCTTCACGACACAAAACACACAGGCTTTAGTGACCTATGCATCCATAATGTTGTCTATGAAAGTGAGACACCACTTTCCCCATGCTGTGCGCACCGCAACCACAAACTTGTGTTAGCTTATGCGGTCCATTGTGATTATATCCGGTTTAAAAGATTAATCTTAACTTGTTCGTCAAAAAAAAGATTAATCTTAATTTATGATACACGGACCCTTCTCTGAATAGACGTATTTCAGTGTCGGACACATGTTGGTGTCCGACACCAACATGATATCTATGATTACACTGAATTATGTTATTTTCTTAAATTATTATCGGTGTTAACGTATCGGTGTTCGTGCTTCATAGAATTCTCAACGGACAAGAAAAACTTGTTCTAGTTTGTTTTACACACAAAGTATTAATTGAAAAATGTTTAATACTTGGTCATGGATCACTAGATACAAATTATAGCATATCATTAATAATAATAATAATAATAATAGAAGGAATAAGAAACTGTGTATCTTTAATTTTAGGTTGATGAAGGAATCAAGGACAACCGTCAACAAGTATGAGAGGAATAACTACCTTCGTCGCCATTTAAGTTTAGAGTTTCACCGTAATGGTCAAAATGATTAACACTCTGATGAGATGACGTTTAAATAGCTAGACGGTTGACGGCAGAGACCTCTCATTGGGCTTAGCTAAACGGTCCATTTAGAAACAATAGTCCAATCACACATATTCTTCAATTAATTAATGCTTAAGACAATAGACCATAATTTATATTATAATATTAACTTATAATAATTGATTATTGTCAATCTATAATTGATTAATTAAATAATTAATCCAACATTAATCTCTTTCTAATTATAAGAAAAACTTGTGCTAGTTTGTTTTATAATGAAATCATTCGTGTTTAATGAAGTTTGAGGAGGTATTACACTGAGAAACTAAAAATATGGGAAGTTAACAAGGAGGGATGAAATCATTCGTGTTTAATCTCTTTCATATTTATAGTGCTACTAACCACAAAGAGGGATGGACAAGGAAGCATATTCGTGAGCAGGCTACACACGATAGACCTTGTGAACGAATCATGCCATGAAGGAGGAAGCTGATAACCGAACATGGGGCGCCACAAACCCCACAACAAGAAAACTCACACACTACCCGTAAAATTAGTCGAGCAATGACTTAACACCGTAGGCCAAGTCGTTTGGCCAGTAGGGATAATTTTTGTCTATAAATACTTGTTATGTACATTGCAAATCCCTAACATTAACCTAATTTTTGTTCGAGTAGTGATATATGTATAACCATATGTGACAACTTTGATGACAATTTTCATTTTCTCTCTTCTTATTGGTTCAAAACAATAGAAAGAGAAAAAGGAAGAGAGAGAATAAAAGTATAATGTGAGTGTGAAAGATAAAGTTGTAAAAAAGTTGTCACAAAGTGGTTGTACAAATATTATTACTCTTTTGTTCCCTATCAATAAAATATCATCTCCAAATTGCAAATGAGAAACACTAGCAATTCCTTGCGTCCCACACCAAAGGGAGAGAACAAACCTGCTTCCACTAGAGCATTCATCACTACATTTAAACCTCCCGCTGCTAACAAAAAGAGAAAAGGTGAAAGAGGCCGATCATATTGACGAAGCCTCGCTTTTATCTTAAACTCATCAGTCGGGCTTCCGCTTATAAGCTCTGATGCCGAATCGGTTATATTGAAAAAGGAATAATTGTTTATAAATATGACAAGAGATAAAAAAAAAAAAAATAGAGGGGGAGTAAGTAACTTAGTACAATCTTACATATATAATTGGATTAGCAAAATTAAATCTAACCAAAGCAGTCAAAAAAACAATAACATTGGTAATCATGTATTCCTCTCTAATGTGTCTCTAAACATATAACTTTTTAGAATAAAATTGATTATGATTTTTGTTATCATTATGCTTGTATTTCGAGAATAAATTGAGAAACCACTTTTTACAAAGTCAACTCAAAAACTTTTTATGATTTGTCAAGTCACCTTTTTCTTGCTGTAATTCATTGTGCTTATTATTCATCAGTTTTTTTTAATAACTTTTTTGAGGGAAGTTTTTTTAATGACTTATTAATCAGTTAAATTTTTTTAGAAAGATTAAAAGTAACAAATTCCTCTCAAAAAAAATAAAGTAACAAATAACCAAAAGAATCGGAAATAAGAGGGAATAAGTTTTATCAGACTAACCGTACAAAAAAAACGTTAACTAAGTTTTATCAGTCTAACCGTATAAAAACAAATGTTAAATGTATATTTTATCTCTACAAACTGCACACTTTCTAAGGTTGGTCCTTATTTAGTTTTAATGATATTTTTAATATTATAAAATCATGAACGTAGTTTTAGTCCTTGTTATTAAATTATCACACAATTTTAATAATTTCTTAAACATGATTATAACATTGTAAAAAGTTTAACTCAGTTTAGTTGGTTCAGTATTGGTTTAGGACCCAAGAATGAGTTCCTCTTCCATGTCTCAGTTTGTCAATTTGATTGAGTTAATTTAACTTTTTAGAAGAAGAAAAAAATAATTCTAAAATTAAAAAGTTCTTCTACCAAATATGAATTCAAAATTGAATTTAATTAACTTTATTTTAAACTTTGACGTTTAAAAAAATCCGTATTTAATTTATCTCATGTTAAAAAATATAAATTTTAAAAAATATACTTTTAATAATGTTATAAACATGCTAGCAAAAAATATTAAAAAATTTAAGACACTAATTAAACAAATTTAATTTGAACGGGAATTAAAACCGTGTGAAGGGGAATTTTTTAAGGACTACAAAATTATTAAAATCAACTAAAGACTAAATTTGGAACATGACCCAACAAAAAAAGACTAAACTTTTTTTTTGGAGGGAAAATGACTAAACTTAGAATGTACAAATTTTGTAAGGACAAAAAATATATTAAACACAAAAAAAATATGCAAGTAATAATTTTATTATATTTTTTAAAATAAACTTTATTATATTTTTTATCAACTATTGAATTAAGAGGTTTCATGAGCACAATTTTAGCTTGTCAACCAAAAAAATTGAGAACAATTTCAGCGTAAATTGGATTAAAAGAGTCATTTAGACCTATTAGAAAGGTTGTAGCATACTCTTATTTGGGAGAATCAATAAGGTGGAGTTAATTATCAAAATAAATAAATTTAGAATATTATTATTGATTGAAAATCCACCTACGGTCAATTTGAATAAATATTATAATTAGTGCTTACTATATAAGCAATTATGTGTAAGTTTTTTTTTTTTTTTAATTATGTGTAAGTTATTTCCACAATCAAAGTAAAATATTTTATAAAAAGTAAAATATTTTATCATGAAGACACTCTCAAAAAAAAAAAGTTATCATGAAGATTTTCTAAAAATTACTAATTGAAAACATCATATGAAAGCTATTTTTTAAGATCACCCAATTCTATCGTGCACTTATATCCGTAAATAAATTCAAATAAGTTGTTGCTAAATCAATCCAAATACAATTTGGTTCTTCCCAAAGACCATTCCACTTGTAAATCTATTTTCTTTAATAAAGTTTTCAACAATCAAATTAACGAGGTAGGCGAGACAGTGGATGAAATTAAGGTGTTATCTTGGAGATGGGGGTTGGCTAGATTAAAGTGTACGTACGCCTTGCTTATGTTTATGAGTGGTGTTGCCGTGTTGGAATCCAGAAGATTGTCTATGGAGATGGTGTAGAGCGGGGCGTACATATTTGGCTGAGCAGAGTGGTGTAGACTGTGTGGAGTTGTTGCAACCTATACATTAGTGTTGTCTGTGTTTCATTTTTCCTTTGGATGGTTTGGGAATTTTATTCTCAGGGTATCATTTTGTGCTTCGAGTTCTGCTCTTTACCCAAAAGTTTTTGCTCATTTTCAAATGAAATGACCAAAATACCCCTACGCATGTTAACTCACGCTAGTACAAATGTCAACATAAGTTATCACATGTTGCGTGAGTTAACATGCGCTAGTGTTAATTTTAGAGAGAGTTAACTCACGTTGTCATTTTCACTAGCGTGAGTTAACTCACGTTTATAGTAGTAAGCAGTTACAACATTAAATGCAATTAGTTACTAAACTGACTTTGAAAAAGTCTAGAATGACCCGTAATCACGCCACATTCATAACTTAACCGAATTACGCCAGTTTAACAATATTATCAGATAATACGACATAATCGATCCAAATTACACAAAATCATCATTTTTCTCACAATCACATAATCACCAATAAACGATCCTAACGGTCCAAATTACACAAATTCGCCGGTAATGACCCGTAATCACTTAAACACACTTAATGATACGTAAACGATCCAAATTACACCAATTTGTCCATAAATTTCTAAAATTACATAATCTCACATAAACGGTCAAAATTACCCAAATTCATCGTTAAATTACATAAAGACAGATTCATTAAAATTCAACAATACAGACACAAATTCGGAAAATATTACACTATTACACTTAAATAAATATTACACTTCAACTGATCGGACAAAAAGATACAAAGTGTTATCCTCAACCATTAACCTAAACATGTAATCAACGTCGCTATCATTTTTGAGAAGTTGTGGATAATACACGGTCTTCCAGAAGTCTTCTTCCTTATCCTCCCCCAAGCTCAGGCCTGACACATTTACTATCATATCACGTGTTCTATGATTTGAACCAATACGAATAAAGAAGTCGTCAAGTTTTGCCTTCAACACGTCCAACTTGTCGATGGGGTTTACAGTGAACCAAGCCCTCTTTTTCACATCTGCACAACGAACATGGAGTTTAACTGGATCTTGTGCATCTTCAGACATGTTTCACTTCACAAAAATATAATGAAAAACAAATATGAGAGAAATGAGATAAAATAAATAGTTGAATAATTAGTGACAAAGTAATGCGAGTAATAATTGGTGTGACATAACCGGCCACCAAAAAAATAATTCATTTCATATATTTATATAATATATAATATTAGTTACATATTGGCCATAAATATCCAAATTACACAACCGGCCACCAAAAAATATGTCGGGGTGTAATACCACCAAAAAAATAGGACGAGCACCGACCGACCAAAAAGTGTCATAACCTATCTAACTAAACTAGTGATAGTGCATAATCTTTGTCTTCATCCACGACTTCGAAATCTTGCTTTGGTTTTTCCGAAGTTGGAGTGTCACAAGTAATAGGATTGTGCTCATTTGTTGGTTTATTTGGCGGCTTCGGCTCCTTAGACATGAGCTCATTGAAGGCGGCTTGTCTATCCATGAACTCAAAATACCATTTCTCCGTCTCACCAATCTTGTGATTCATCCACTCCTTACAAGGAGGTGGTAACTGATGAGTCAATAATTAGTGTTTTTAATATAATATTTGAGTCCGTTTTATATATATTTGATTCCGTTTTATTTTATATTATTTCCTTTTTAGAACTATTTTACTTCAATTGCAAGTTATTTAATTTCAGGAACAAATAATTGAAAGATTTAGTCTTGAAGCAAAAGAAAGAGGAATTGGAGCTGATTCGAACTGAAAATACGAAAATTGAGGACAAAAATATGTTTCCCCCAAGTCAGAGACTTGGCACGGCCCATGCCACCAGCCACACGACTGTGCCAACCTTCAGGATGTTCTTTTGCTGCTTCTGCTTCAAGGACAAGCTACCTATTAGTTTATTTCTGACCTAAAAGCCTGTGGTTTCTTATGGAACATTCTAGTGATGTACTTTTTAGGGCTTAAGTCATTGTAAACTATAAATAGAGTAGTTAGATATCATAACAATTCATCTTTTGTTCTTGGAAATAATAAGTGACAATTGTTTCTTTGAATAAAAGTTCACCGTTATTGTATGTTCTTCTTCTTCTTCTTCTCTTCTATGTCTACAATGAACGTTAGTGAGTAGACTCTTCTTGTCTTGGGATTGTTAGATAAGTCTAATGAAATAATCCTAATCAAACCAAGCCATAAACCCTAATTTTATATAAATCTACTTTCTAATCTAATTTCACGGTTTTTATAATGAATTAACAAATACCAAACTCATAATGCGACAGTGGGGGGTTAGTATTTGTTAATTCATCATCACAAATATCAATTCATAATGCGACAGCGGAGCTTTGATATTGGAACAAGTGAAATTAGAGAAGGGTTGTGAAACATGAGAATAGTCTAGCAAACCTTGAGACATACAAAGTTTCGTTCTTCAAGGATTCTAATAGAAATCAACCATGAGAATAGGCGTGGTTGCTAGTGGAACACACTCAATGACTTTGAGAGAAGCTTTGATACGCTTAAGAGAAACTTGTCTTTAGAAAGTACGTCGAATATAAAGTTTAGGTTTAGGGTTTGTTTGTGAAGGGTTTGTTATTATGATGAACCAATAATCCCAAGGAGTTATTATTTTTATTATTTTATTTTAATTAAAAATCCAAACCTTATAACTTAAAACTCTTTTCTAATCATTGTTGAAAGTTAATTAAATTCAAAACTCTCTATCGGAACGATACTCTTTTTACTACTTCGGTAGAACCGTGCACTTACAGTTTTACTCATCAAGTTTTTGGCGCCGCTCCCGGGGAGTTATTGTAATTTGATTAATTTTTTTTATAACGGTTAGACTGAAAGAAGAAAAAAAAACTTTTTCTTTTTCTTCCTTTATTTTTACCATTAACTTCTTGGGTTCTTATTCTTTTATGCGAAGAAACAAAAGTCTTGGTGAATTCGTTCCCGAGATCGAAAGATTTTTACATAAGAGAGTAAGAGAAACACAAAATAATAACGATATGGCTAAGGAACACACTCTTAAGGAGTATGCAACCCCTTCTACGGAAGAGCCATATGCTATTATTGTGTACCCAACGGTTGAGGGTAACAATTTAGAAATAAAACCTGCAGTTATTTACTCAGTGCAGCAAAATCAATTTTTCGGATCACCCACTAAGGATCCGAATATTCATATTTCTACTCTTTTAAAACTCAGTGGAACCTTGAACGCAATCCAAGAGGCCGTAAGACTGCACCTATTTCCTTTTTCCTTAAGGGATAGAGTTAGTGCTTGGTTTCATTCATTGGAAGTTGGTTCTATCGCTTCATGGGACCAAATGAGGCGAGCATTCCCTGCCTGATTCTTTCCCCCTTCTAAAACCGCTCAATTAAGGGCGAGGCTTTACCAATTCGCTAAAAAAGATGGGGAATCTCTTTACGATGCGTGGGAGCGTTTCAAAGAAATGTTTAGCCTTTGTCCCCATCATGGTTTAGAGAAGTGACTTATTATCCACACTTTTTATAATGGTCTTTTATATACCACAAAAATTTATGTTGATGCAGCTGTAGGTGGAGCTTTGATAAATAAAACTTACACAGCAACATATGCTTTGATCGAGAACATGGAACAAAATCACTATCAGTGGACAAGTTAGAGAGTCATCACTGCTTCTTCACCCTCTAAAAAAGAGGCAGGTATGTATGAAATTTATTCCCTTAATCATCTAGCTGCTAAGGTTGAAGCACTCACACAAAAATTTGATAAAATGAATACTAGTGGTGTCACATCTGCCCCTGTATCACCTCCTTGTGAAGTTTGTGGTGTATTTGACCATATTGGCATTGATTGCCAACTAGATAGTGCTATTGAAGGTGTTGAGCAAATAAATTATGCTCAATACAACCAAGGAATGAGGCAAAATTACAACTTTTATAAAACTCCTTAAAATTTCTATGGACAAGCAGCACCACCTGGTTATGCAAACAACCAGAGAGTCCTTCAGAAACCTAGTTTGGAAATTTTAATGGAAAGTTATGTCATGAACCAATCTAAGCAGCTCCAAGAGCTTAAGAACCAAACCGGTTTTTTGAATGACTCTCTTGCCAAACTCACATCAAAAGTGGACTCCATTGCTACTCACAACAAAATGTTAGAGACTCAAATCTCTCAAGTAGCCCAACAAGTGGCTACCTCCTCTCAAACCTCCGGAATCTTTCCAAGCTAAACTGAAACCAACCCCAAAGGCCACATAAGTGCTATTACTCTTAGGGATGGTAAACAATTAAAGGACCTCGTTGGGAAAAGTTAAGAACAATGAGGGAGAGATAGTGTGTGATGAGCCTCAAAGTGAGAAAGCCATAGGAGAGAATGAAAAACCACTTGTTTCACCACCTCATGAGCTTAAAATTCCATTAACACAAGAGTTTGCTAAATCCAAGTTAGATGAGCAGTTTAGAAATTTTATCGAAACACTTCCAAACAAATTGCCACCTAAACTTAAGGATCTAGAGAGTTTTTCCATACCTTGTGCTATAGGATCTGAAACCATTAAGAAAGCCATGTGTGATTTTGGAGAGAGTGTCAGTTTGATGCCCTTGTCTCTTTGTGAAAGATTGGGTATAAGGTAGAGAAACCTCTTTCTAACCGTCAAGCTAATGACTTTAAACGAGCGCTTCGTGGGAGGCAACTCATGAGTTTAATTGTTTTTATTTTGTTTGTTTTGTGTTGTTTTAATTTGTTTTGCAAGTATCTGCCCAAACATGATTCGAAAAAGAAAAAAAATAAAATAAAATTGGAGGCCTTGACCAGAAGCTTGGCACGGCCCGTGCCTGTGGTGGCACGGCCGTGCCAACCCATCAGCACACAAAAACCAAAAAAATTTCCCCTTCTTCCCTCATTCAAACAGTACAACCTCTTTCATCTTCAAACTTCTCTCTCTAAACCTCCATAACCTTCAAACCTCCAAAACTCCACCAAATCAAATAAATTCTAACCCAAATCATCTCGAAACATAAACCAACCATCATAACTAACTTTCATCCATCCAAACCAAAAATTCACCAAATTCGTAATCCCTAAAAATCTAACCCAAAACCACAATTTCTTCACCAATCTTCATCACTAAACTCAAAAACCTTACTTAAACCCCAACCCCATCACTAAAACCCTAACCCTCTCCAAAACCCAAACCAAGTCAACTAGGTCAATGGCATCTAAGAGGAAGGGAAAAGAAATTGAAGTCTCCGGAAGCAGTGCAAGCAGAAAACAATCAACAGTCTGAAATCATGGGATCGAATTCAAGGATCTCGAACAAAGGAATTAATCTCTAGAAATAGCTCTCCTTGCAGGTACCCTAATGTTAATGATATGGATAGACTAGGAATAGATGAACATGTGATTAGGCTGTTGAATAGACTGGGTTGGTCGAGATGTTGAAACCTACGAGGGGGTTTGAAAACTTCACCTATGAGTTCTTGAGCTCTCTTTCTTATATAAAGATAGGGCGAAGACGGATAACCCCGTTCATAGGATCACATTCCGGATCTTAAATGTTGCTAATGAGATGTCATTGGAAGCTTTTTGCTCCAAACTTAGCCTCGCAAATGCAGGGTATATCCATGACTCTTGGGATCAAAGTTTAAGACCGGCCGACTACGACCCCGTTGCCTTTTGGAAGAGCATAATCAGTTCAAACCAATACAATTCCCGCTCCAATAAGGCTAGTAACATTCACAACCATATGCTTAGGTACCTTCAAAAGGGTTATGACTTGCACCATCTCGGGTAGGAAAGAGGGAGGAATGATGAGGACTGATGAACTTTTTATGTTGTGGGCTATGCTTTATAACCACCATGTTAACATTTGCTACTATTTGATTGATTATCTTGTTTCAATTGCTAGAAAGAAACCGAATGATAAAGGTGATATAGTGGTACGTGGTATCATCACTTTCATTGCTAGGAAGTTTGGATTGAATATGAGCAAGGGGATCAATAGAATTAAGGGGAACAATTATCTAGACTTAGATACCCTCACTACCATGTCTTTTATTAGAATCCATAACTTCCAATACGAGTGGAGAGTCAATAGGGCTAATTGTTTGATTATTCTACCTAATCCAGACATTACTAATCCGAAGGTGGTGGAAAACTTGTTTTATGTTGGCACTAATCCACAGGT
>Ga0315913_1007917_pt1 | contig 12665 bp, 4 predicted proteins | sample MpolsnodulesMG_FD_207736 | JGI IMG/M metagenome (GOLD analysis project Ga0315913, IMG submission 207736) | Medicago polymorpha root nodule microbial communities from Los Angeles, California, United States - small nodules | ecosystem: Host-associated > Plants > Roots > Nodule | place: USA... | reverse complement strand
AAATTTATTTATTCTTGTTAGCATATACTTGCTTGGTGCCAATTCAGGGCATTCAAATTGGCATCCAGCTAATAGTTGTATTTAGGTTTCTTTTAATCTTCACTTAATTTTTGTTTAAAAAAAAAAAAAAATCATCCCCCACTGAATTCTGTTGTAAATTTTAATCTTCTGCGAAATGAGAAAAAAGAAACAATTTTCTTTTTTTTGGTCAAGGAAAAAAGAAACAATTTACAGAAGTCATTTTATTTTAAATTTATGCTTTTCTATACATATATCAACAAGAAGCCACCCTATATTTGGAAAACGAACAGATATTAGGACACAACAAGAACCAATGGCACAGTGGGGCAACATTACACTTGCCCCATCTAAAGTAGCATTACTTGTTGGTTGGTTTGCAGTAAGTTGGCTCATTTATTTTCTGGGACTTCTGGGGAAAAAAGTATGCATTGCAACCCAGTTCCATCAAACTCTTTGGGTCCACCTAACTCCCGGTCCTAGTGAAACAATGACTTTAGGTCTTAAAAAGTTTCTTAATGTTACTGATTCTTGAAAGAGATAAGAATATCAAAAAATACATGTCTCACTAAGATCCAACCTAGAGTTCATTCACTTTGAAGTAAAAAAGTCTCTTATTTTAACTTTAGTGTTGTGTTTGAATGCTGAGAAGGTGGCATTTAGCATGGGAAAGGGAAAGAGTTTCCCACCATGGGAAAGTTAATCTTGACCATTAGATTAAGTAGAGAACATATTTTTATCATAGTCTCTCAACACCATATCTAACCATCCACCCTCTCCAACACATCTTCCTCCTTGCCTCCCCCACCTACCTCACTGGACCTTCTCAACAGATCTAGCATACATTGGAAACAAAAATTCACCATTCTAAAATTAGAGCATGGTTCCAACATCAAAAATCCATGAAAAAACCAAACTCCACGGATGCAAGCTGAACTGTCCATTACTTCTGAAATTAATCCATTTTTAAATAATTTTCATGATGCTGATAAAATGGAAGGATAGGAGATAAATGTATACAATTCATGGTAAAAGCAATTAATCCATTTTGGTTGATTTGAATTTATTTTTCAGATTCAATCAAGTTTAGAATTTATTTGTATTATTTTATGTAATTTGTAAACAAAAGTTGATTCACAAACAATGAGGTGAATTTGTTACTCCACACTACTGAACATTTGTTTTCGAAGGATCCACACTACTGAACATAGTTACTTTTGTTTGATATTGAGCGGTTGTTGTTCCAACAAAATGGGTATTTTCCGTTACTGTCTGCTGTGGTGGACTGAGGTAACATTGGAGCTGATGATAAGGATGAAGTGAGAAAGTCCAATGAGGTAGGTGGGGGAGGCAAGAATGAAGATGTGTTGGAGAGGGTGGGTGGTTAGATATAGTGTTGAGAGACTATGATAAAAATATATTCTCTACTTAATCTAATGGTCAAGATTAACTTTTCCATGGTGGGAAACTCTTTCCCTTTCCCATGCTAAATGTCACCTGCTGAGAAAGGGAGAAGAAAGACAGGAGAAAGACAGGAGGATGGATGGAAAGCTGAAAAATTGAGATGCTTCCTTTCTTTATTGAAAATTGGTTGTTTCTTCCATTGGTTTGATCTCAATGTACCTTAGGCCTAATCCAATTGGACAAGCCACTCGCCCAATTGGATTAAACCACATTTGAACCATGTTTTTTTTGGTATCTATTAATTTTAGTATTTAATAGTTTATTTATTTATTTATTTATTTGTCATCCATCCAATTCGACGGGTGGCACTTCAGTGACTTTTTGTTAGATGATTTTGGTGACTTTAGTGTATTTTAGATGAAAGAGAATGGTGATTGAATGATTAAAATAAATTATTTTTATGAGAGAGAATTATTAATTAGGAGAGAGATAGAGACAAAGGCACCGAAGTGCTATCCCAATTCGACTATGGTTGAAGTGATTAAACAAGCACTCAAAGGTTTCATCAGTTCGACCTTGGACCTAGTTCCTAAAAACATATTCAAACAAGAGAATATACTAGTATATGTTTTGTTTTCCTTTCTTTTCACTTTAACTCCTCAAACAACCAGTCACTTTTCTTTCTTTTTACCTTCTTATATCTCATTTACCTTTGCTTCACCACATGGTTGATATAAACTCATAATGATGCATGACGCCCTGTTTGGAATTATGTATACTGTAATCATTTTTTGGACGATAGTATACTGTATATACATAAACGCCAAAGTTTGGAACGATTTGGTGACACAAGCAAATTTTGCCAAGCATTATTAATTACCAAATCTTAATACCCGAAGCAATTGGCCAGAATCATGCCTTGGTTTCCTGTTGTCGTTTTGTTGCACAACTAAAGAAGAGCAAAGAAAAAATGAAAAGTTAAATGCTATATTGAGCTCAAAGTTCCAACCCTTCTGGTTGAGCTACAGTAAAACCGTAAAAAAGCTGTTGTCATGACAGAACTAAATTCCAAAATGAACACAAACCCATTGCAGTTGTATGAGTATGACACAGTCTAACATAACAACAACAAATTATCCTTCCCAGTCCAGCTCATATAGATACTGTGATGTGAACTTTGTGGTGTTCACATGCCCCCAAACTGTGTAGTATGTACCTCCATAGGCATGACATTATAGCATTATTCTACTCTAAAAACAAACATTCATCTATCATCTATATGTACCTAGCCTTGAATCTCATATGAAGACACTATAGGGTAGATTATGATGACTACAGACATATTTAATATTTTCCCAAGTCAGCCATATCTTAGCATCAAGTTAGGTCTGAGTTTTTGGAAAGTATTCCGGCTAGTTAATGTAAAAGTAGAGTCATACCTATTTTTTTGATTCTTGAAATTGTAGGGTTATAGCGTGCTATCATGATAGTTTTTGAAATCACAAAACTGACGAAAAAAAGTTTTTGAAATTGTCAATAGTTTAAGTCACATGTTTTCATCTGAGTCACACTATTATGAGTTTTACTAACAAGCAAATTAGAGAGATACAGTATACTAATTTGATATTAATTGGTCCGTTTTTAGGACCATTTTAACTAGCACATGATAGTATGGACCCCTTTGTAATCTTTCATAGAATGTAGTACTAGTAGATATACATAGAGTTAATTTACTCAGTTCATTTTGTACTTACTTTACTATGGATAAAATCTTTGTTACTTTTATCTGTCCCTCATCTCACATACCAACACTACCTTTTCTTAGTCGTTAGCATTTTGGCAAGAGCACCCTACCCTTTTTTCATCCTTTTTTGTGTACTGACCCACTAGAGAGAGAGAAGTTGAGGATGCAGCATTTGCATATGATAAGATAAAAGGGATTGGATGAAGAGGAATCTATTCAGAGACCCGACTGTACATAAGCACGTTCTTACTTTGATGCCCCAAAACTTCCCTCAGTCTTTTGTAGGCTATCTCTCATTATTCATCAACACATTACAAACATTGTTTTCTTTTTTAAGACACATAAAATCAAATCAATAAGATCATGCTTTAAATACAACTTCAACATTGTCCCAATATATTTATATGAATTCAATTCAATTGAAATGCTTTTAGTTGTGGAGATCATTAATTAAACTGATGCTTGCTTTTCAGCTGATTTACCTCGCAAGATAGAAATGATTGCACGTTTCCTCAAACCTATATAAAGTGAAGAGAAAGTAATGACAAAGTTGAGCTCACTAACCAAAACAAGCAAAAACTGATTTTTAATTAATTGATTCACACTAAAAAGGAAAATGGGCATACTAACCTGAGGTATTGGTTAAAGAATTTAAAAAAAGAATTTTCATCATGAAAATATAAGTTGTTATTTTTTACTAAATAATAATAATTTCACTTTTTAATAAAAACCTTCTTTTGATTGCTTGACAAATTTTGTGGACACTGTGTATTGTTCGAAAGAAAATCATGTTTGGTTCAATTTTGGAGAGCTAAAATTGAATCTCATGTGAGCGCCGGATTAAACCAGCCAAATAATGAATTTTCCAAAAAATAATAATTGAATTTAATAACTATAATTGATTTTGATATATTTAATTCTCTTAAAGTAAAATTGGATTTAACGTTTAGAATTGATTTTAACTTCAAGTTAAAAATAATATCTTTAAATTTAGAGTTGATTTATACACTCAATTTTTTAAAATGTACACCCAAATAAACATATTAAATATAAATCATTTTATTTTTATCATATTTTTAACTTAAATCAATATCAAATAATCAATTCATCCAAAACCAATTTTTATCATTGTATGGTGATAAATAAAAAATAAAAAATTACTTTTTATATGGTGATATATGTGAAGTATTAAATATATAATTATAAGATTTTTGCAAATGATTCTAAATATTAGTTCAAATGATTTTATAGGAACACAAATGTATCACTTTTGAATAGAAACAAAAAATATATTTAATCCACAAATATGTTACTCCCTCCCATCCTTGTGATAAGAAAAAATCAATTTTATATTTATTGAATAATTAATTTATGTGTTATATATTACCAACCATATACATTGATTAATCAATAAACTTACTTGCGAGCTGGATTCATTCTGTTGTTGTCAAAGTTTCAGGTTACGACCCTTCCAAAGACTCCACATGACTGCGGACATGAGCTCACATTGATTTAAAGAAAATTGTTGCAAAAGAGAGAAAATTAGTGTATACATATTATAATCTTGGCACATAACCTATTTATTTTGTCTCATAAATTCAAATCATGCCACGCCTGAACAACTTTAGGACATTCAATAAGAACATGAATATTATCTTCATAGTTGTTATTACAAAGTACACAATCAAGTGGGCAAGATACATCTTTGCTACAGAGGCGAGCACGCGTTGAAAAACAGCCACAACACACGCGCCATAGAAAATTCTTCACTTTGGGAGTCACACAAATTCTATAGAGTTGTGTTATTTTAACATTCATTTTTTTGACAATTTATGTGACAACCATATTTTTACAAAGAAATGTATGTATTGACACGAAAACCAAAACAATAGAGAGAGAAAATAAAAATACAATATAAGTATGAGAGAGAAAATTATTATAAAATAGATATACATATATCATTCCTCAATTCTATAAGTACCAAGGACATAATACTTGCCACTCTTCTCCCCTTTCCAATTCAGTTTATCATCTGTAACAAGGCAGAAGCAGTGTATTAAGAATTAGATGGGTAGTGTTTGCATAAAAAAGGTTATAAATTAAAGAAGCATTCCAAGTCTTTCATGATTGATGAATAAAATTACATAACTTTACATGCATCAAAGGTGCAAATATTGGATTATCCGTCAACAATGATAAACCATCTTTAAGCCACGAAGCCGAAGCCCGTAAGAGAGGTATGTGAACTCTTGAGCCTATACGTCATCGCGCGCCCTGTTTCACCATAATTTTTACACTAAATATACTCCGTTAAACATAGCTTTGATTATGCTCAATAAAATCAATGTTAAAAAAAATATTGTGTGTTATTCTCCAATTTTCATGAAAGAAAGTCTAATAATATGACATTCAATATGGATATAAGTAAAATCTAGAGTTAATAGTGTTTTACCTCCTGGAAAAATTTTGTTTTGGTTTTCGTTCTTGTAAAATTATAAAATACCCCCTTGATAGTTCATTTTCAGAAATTTTGGTTTTTGAATGGCCTATTAAGAGAATATTCTAAAAAAAATAATTATATACAATGACGAAAACCAAAACAATTTTTTTACAAGGGATAAACTAAAAAATGATCTATATTACAGGCGGTAAAACACTATTAACCCTAAAATCTATTAAAAGAATTAGGTATATTCAATCACCCGGTCTCTTAACTTAATTGATTGTCTCAATTTGGTCCTCTAACTATAATTTGTACCAATTTGGTCTCCTATGTTTTGCTCTGTTACTAGTTTTAGTCCTTTTTGTTAGTTTCTCTTAAAAAAAACGTTAACAGAAAGGACTAAAACTAATAACGGAGTAAAACTTAGGGGACCATATTGGTACATAAGTTAACGTTCTTTTTAGAGAAACTAACAGAAAAGACTAAAACTAGTAGCAAAGCAAAACATAAAGGACCAAATTAATACAAATTATAGTTAGAGAACTAAATTAAGACAATCAATTAAGTTAAGGGACCGAATGATTGAATAAGTCAAAAGAATCATATGCCATACCTTTGAAATAGACTAGGCCACATCACTGTATCTACCCAACAACAAGGCTTCCCCATATTGCAATTAAGATTTGTAATTAATTTAGCAGCAAGAATCCGGGGTTTATTTGGATTTTAGGGAATCATTTTGGGGTTCGTGACCCTACAAAAGCCACTCAACACTTTACAAAATAAAATGACAGTAATACCCCTGCTCTGCTGTCTGGGAATACATTGGACAGGTCAGCATGCATAACGAGTAAGTCAAGAAAATGTTGAGATGGTAGGTAGGTGCATCCATTTCCACGTTGTCACAAAACCCAAACTCTGATGGAAAGGAACACATGTGATGGAGGGATTACCCATTCAAGACCAGTCAAACACCACACCCGTAGTTGGACTAGATATCATATCATATCACAATGTGACAATATTATATGCATCAAAATCCGAACTGAAAATTCATTAAAAATTATGAGTATGGCGGGAACTGGTAATAGGCCACAATGGCAAATGGATTCAAATAGGTTAGGTTTTTTACTTTTGAATAGATAAGGAAAATGAAGAAGGCTTAGATGGTCACAGACACTTGGTCACAAACAGAGAAAACTAAATTAAAATTTATGCGGGAAAGTCGGGGCGGGCATCTCTCAAAGAGGGATTTGAAATATAAGCAAGAATTGAATTGAATTTTTTACGAAGCACTAGAGATCGTCAAACTTAACTAAACTATTTATACCTTGATTAGTTTCTCTCAAAACATCACTAACTTGAACACGACCAAAATTCGACATTTTTATTATAAAGTCTTTCTTTGAAGAGGTCAAATCAATTCATCAAAATTGACACCGAGAAAAATCGAACACGGAACTTTGAGAAAAACACACTTCAAGGTCTCAAACCAACACTATCATACCACTATTTGTAAAGTTAATTGCTAACAATGAATGAGACTAAAGCATCAGTGCTCTACTCCCTTTCTCCTTTGTTATTTGTAAAATGAAAATGTTTCATGAGCACCCATACACCCATTTAACATCTTGAGGGAGGAATGAATAACAATGTGGTATATTGATGTGATAATAATAGAGAAATGGAAAGAAAATGAAGTTTGGATGAGTGTTGTGAAATTATGGATGCATATCTGTTGTAAACTCCATGTAATAGCCCAAAGTTAGCTTCGATCACTATCACCAAAGATTTGATATCATCTCCATTTCTATGAAGAAATGAAGGATCTATTCAAAGATAAATGAACACAAAAATGAGATAGTAAATCTCACCATCAAATAAGTCCTACCATAATTTTTTTTTTCTTTCAAACTTCTTTACATTTATCTTTCACCAAATAGAATTTACCATTTCTTCAAAGTTTGTGTAACCAATCCTAATTATTCAAATAAACTACTAAAACAAAAAGAGTAAAAGACACAACTTCTTGTCACGATCATTCACTATTTCGTCTTCATCACATTTTTTCCCTTTTCCTTCCTTTGTTTTAGAATCATGATGTTTCTAATGTACAAAACACACTTGTATTGCCGAGAGGATTCAATATTAAACCACTGTAATACACTTTAAAGTAGTACGCAAGGCATGGTAACTAATGTCCAATCTACTTTGTTCTTCCCTAAAAAAAAAAAAAGAGAGTCTACTTTGTTCAGAAAACCAAAGTTCAAATTAAGTCTATCATCTAATGTAGAGTTGTTTTAAGGCTTAAGTTTTACTTAAAAATTTAAATTAAATTAATGACAAAGTTTATTTGTGAAGAAAATGAAATTGAACTCTATTTTTTTGTCACGAAATTTATTAACATACTAAATAGAAATTTGACGTTTTTCTTCTATAAATTCTATTCTTTGATAAAGTCTTGCCTTTTTAAAAGTCTGATATAAGTTGTTAGTTTAAAGGCATATTTCTAATATAAATGTCTTTAAATATGGATGATCACATTACATTATATAAATGTCTCACATTTACATAGTAGGTAATGTGTTGATAGAATTGTCAATTTATGTCTTCATTTTACCGATTGCTAGTGGTGGGATATGTCTCCTTCGAGCATCTTAAATGTATTTAACAAAAAAAGACTTGCTTTACTAACTTGAGTCTATATTTTGTTAGTGCTATGTTTGTTGAACACTCCATTTTTTTTCTTCACCAGGGTTTTATGTCATTGAGTTTTTATGGTAAACTTTCTAATGAGCCAACTAAGTACATTTTATTTACGCTTCCTTGAGTTTTGGTCTAGTACCCCAAAGTCTTGTTCTTATTTTTCTCTTTTTAAAAAAAAATAAATTAGGGTATTGTAGATGATATGTTGGAGGTTTTGGGGTTCCAACAGTTGGAATGTCAATCTTGCCGTGCTATGCTTTCGCCTACTAAAAGAAGGGAGTTGCCAAGTAAAAATCAAGTCATTCATTTGACATAAACCCTAAATACCTCGAAATGGTCGGCTCAAAGGATGTGCAATGGGCTATGACACATGGCCTCAATTTGTTGGAAAACATTTTCAAAATATAAGTTTGAAATGTTCAAATATTTTTAGCTTGTTTATATATCACTCAATCATTACTGAACTAATGGTTAGAATAATTTATTAACTCGCACGATTGGTGAGGAAACTTGTGTTCAACCCTTTCACTCTACAATTTCATTTTTTAAAAAATTATTAATTAAAGTAATTGAAATAGTCGGGAAAAAGCGGGCAATTCGAACCAAAGATGTTGACCCACACAGAGAGTTATGATGGGTTGCTCGATAAGCTACTAAACCATTGCAACTTTTGATATTAGACAATGAACTCATTAAGTATATATTTGTTTAGATGAAAGTTTGTTACAAACTCATGAAAAGTTGTTTCTCCTCACAAAGTAGCATGGGATTCTCTATAAAAGTTGTTTCTAGGTTTGTGACGAAGGTTTAGGTATATGATAAAGGTTTGAGTTTTTTAATGGTGGAGGAAGGTTATGGGTTTCAATTTAGAGAAGAAGAAAACAAAGTGAGAAATTAGGGTTAAATTTGGCAATCTTCTAACATTTTTTTATTTATTTTTCAATCATTTTAAAACAATATCAATCAATATTATCTATGTGTACAAGTCCAATCAACTATTCGTCATTAACATTGGCCACATGACAATGCCACGTAACACCAAAGACCAAAATTAAAGGGATCATTATTCAACGAAAGACTTTTTAAAAACATAAAATAAAAATTGAAATATTTATATAGGTTAAAACATATTTAATCCTAAATTTTAATATCTTATATACTCATTATAACTATCTACTTAACATAATATCTTAGAAGTTGTCCAAAAACATGGTGGTACACTTGATAAAAAAAAACATGGTGGTACAGAAATAATATCTCTATTAAAAAACAGAGTTATTATCAAGTACTAGTAGCTTTCTTAAACCGATTTTGCCTGTTCTTGGTACATAATGCTACGGGACTATGGCATGAATGTGAATGAGCAAATGTCAAATCAGTAATAAAGTAGTGATAGACACAGCTTCAAATCTCGTAGCATGCGAGTTATTTGTATGATTGACAAAATAAATATTACTCTTTTTTGTTTACTCTATATTCATTCTTTTTTCTATTCAAATATTGTGCTTTTTTTGTACCATTTTTTTTTGTGTACTTTTTTAGATCTTGTTAATCAATCAAACAATAAAAATACTCAATATTATTATTATTTTGTTTATCTAAAAAAAATATCAATTTACTAATAAAATTACCAAAATGAGAGCTATATAAGCCATTTTATTTTCCACTAAAGTCAAAATTTAAAAAGAATAGTTATTTTTTTATTTAATGTGATAATATATAAATTAAAAGGGACAAATATCTTCCTCTATTAAAGTCTCTCTTCTACTCATCAAACCAAAAGTCTCTCTTCTTCTACTCATCAAACCAAACAAAACACAATAAAAGAATATCTCTTCAATCAAAACTCTCCCCTCCCATCTCCAAAAAGGCCCATATTAAATTGGATATTGATATTTAATTTGAAGATCAAAATTTAAAAACTTATATGACAACATATAGAACTACACTAAAAACAATTTATGAGATTTTTCTAATAATTTTTTTTCTCTCTATTAACCAAATATACATTTTTATAAGTTGTCTAACTTTTTACGTTCATATTTTATTCCTCTATTAAATTTGATAGGTACTCCTCAAAGTTTGATAGGGCACTGGTTATAATTTTAATAATTCTTTTATTTTCCTACAATTTTGTGCTATACTACTAGTATTAAATTTCTTTTTTGGGTAAGAGATGAAGGAGAAAATGTCAAATCAAATGATAAATGGGATAAGGCACAGCTCCAAACCCAAAGCCTGCGCTGTAGAGAAGGATGGGACGGGACGGAACTCTCAACGACAAACCCCCGCCACTCAGGTAGACAAGGACAACTGAAATTTGTTCAAAACCAATCTCATTTAACAGTATGTGCCAAATCATAAGACTTTTTTTGTGCAAAATTTGAGTTTAATTAATGTTGATTGTCTTTTTTTATATTTTTAAGTAGTTAATGTGGATTTTCTGTAAAGTTAATGTACATATGTATAACATTCGGTGATATGATTGTGTTTATATTTTCGTAGATAAATATGGCAACTTATGTGTTTTTAAATATGCAAAAAAGATATTTTAAGATAAAACGACAAGGTAAAACAGAAGAATATATAAACAAATTTTTATTATATTGAATAATTTTTGTTTTATACAATTTTCGATGGATAAAAGATTTTTAGTTTTTTAAACGGCCTATACATGTAAAAAAAGTTGCGTTATAATTTAATAGATGACAAAAATTTCAATTATTGTCTTAGTTTTTTTCTTCCATTTCTTTGAAACAGCTTTATAAATTAAACAATGTATAATTTGAGTTGTTATGCTTGTCGTTTATTTTTAAAAAAATCAAATACACCATTTGACAACACCGCTAAACATCATTAAATATATATATATATATATATATATATATATATATATATATATATATAAAACAATATGAAACCTTTTCAACAATTCCATAGAATTATAATATAATATATGAATTCTAATTTTAAAACCACAAGTTGAGCTCGTGCACTATGTCGATTATGACTTAACTAGAATTATATTATTGATTAATCAATCTAATGAACTTTTTTTGCGGAAATTTGTGGTCCGATAATGTATGATCGTTAAGTTGAATTTATTTAAAGGGAAATGCTAACTTGTGCTCTTAAGAATACAAGTTAAAAAAAAATTTCTACTTTTGGTTGTTTAACATGTTCCCTAGGGGAGCAAGTTAGCATTACCCTTGTTTAAATTACATATAACTGGATTTAAGGGAGTGTAATTTAATGCAGATCATGCTAACTTGTGCTCTAAGAGCACATGTTAAGGAACCTAAAAAGAGTTACTTGTATTGAAAATCATCATATTTTAATTTTAAAGAAATAGAATACATGACTTTTTATACGTATATTTCTACAATAAATTCATTAACATGGACCTTTAATATATGACTTATTAACAAAAGGAATTTGTGGCAAAATATTTGGCTCCACCAATATTTAAGTTTCATAGTAATTAAATATTTTCAATTGGATTATCCTATTATTAGGTCATCAAATCAAACAAACAAATTCTCTCATCAAAATCCATGGCTTACTCTAAAATTCTCTTTTTCTCAATCCTTATTCGATTCCTTTGCTTTGCAACTATCAAGGCACAGGACTCTACTTTTCTGCATTCCTATTCCTTTTGTTCCTCCAATCATACCACAACCAATAGCACCTACCAAATCAATCTAAGGACCCTCCTCTCTTCCTTGTCATCAAAAGCCACAGGCAACACCGAATTCTACAACACCACAGTCACCACAGGAAACCCCTCTGATTCTGTCTATGGATTGTTCATGTGCAGGGGTGACGTCTCCTCTCAAACCTGTGATGAATGCATAGTTAATGCAACTCAAAAACTGTCGTCAGACTCAAATTGCTCTTTGTCCAAACGAGCTATCATTTGGTACGAGGAGTGCATGCTTCGATACTCCAACTATTCTTTCTTTTCCACTGTGGCAATACGTCCTGGGTATTACATGTGGAACATAGGCAACGTATCTAACACAAAAAGCTTCATGCCTTTATTGTTTTCGACGATGAATCAAACTGCAGATGAAGCAGCAGGTCCACTTACTGCTGACAACAACAAGAAGTTTGCCACAAAAGAAGCACGGGTTTCTGAATCTCAGACCCTTTACTGTCTAGCTCAGTGCACGCCGGACTTGTCCCCTAATGATTGCAGAACCTGTCTCACTAGTGCTATTGAGGAACTTCCTAGCTGTTGTGATGGAAAGAAGGGTGGGAGAGTTCTTTTGCCTAGCTGTAATGTTAGGTATGAACTATATCCTTTTTATAGGTCTATCAATACTTCTTCACCAAATGAGCTTGTTCCTC
>Ga0315913_1007912_pt1 | contig 12669 bp, 9 predicted proteins | sample MpolsnodulesMG_FD_207736 | JGI IMG/M metagenome (GOLD analysis project Ga0315913, IMG submission 207736) | Medicago polymorpha root nodule microbial communities from Los Angeles, California, United States - small nodules | ecosystem: Host-associated > Plants > Roots > Nodule | place: USA... | reverse complement strand
CGTTGAAAAAGGACAATTGTACGAACTGTACAACCACCTTCTCCACTACTTTGGTCGTGCTTTGCAACAAGACAAGGATAACAGCTCTGCCTGCAGAAATGTTCCTTCAAACAAGGAATGGATTTGAAATTGATCCTTCATAGGACAATAACCATATCAGGCAAAAGATCATTAGTGATCAACAAGCTTCAAATGACTCTTTGTGTACGTGTACTGGCAATTCTCCAACGTCTCTTTCACACCTCTATATAAAGGAATGAAGACCTCCTAGTTGGATAGCAGACAATCAAGCAATACACACGCATACAAACGCTAGACTCTCTAAACATCTCAAAGTTCATACTCTGTTTTGTTTGCATTTCAAGGTTACTTAGAATTTCTTAGCAAAGTCCATATTTTAGAAATTCTATAGTCTCAAGAGTCTAAAGAGTTTGTAATTGATTTGTATTGATAACACCACTGATTGTATATCAAGTGTTCAAACTCAAACAATTTTCTGTGTAAATCTGTTTGTTTGTAAGTCTCTTGCTTATGTGCTTGAGCATTAGAAGTCTTTTGCAGTTGTGCTTGAGCATTGAAAGTCTCTTGCTTGTGTGCTTGAGTATAGGAAATCTCTTGCTTGTGTGCTTGAGTAATTTGAAGTCTCATACTAGTTGTAGTATTGAGTAATTGTAATCTGAGATTACATTTTAGTGAACTCTCCTTGGAAGTGCAAGGGGGACAGGACTACTTCCGGTTTGTGGAAGGAAGTTGTATAATTGTTTTGTGTCTTTCTTCTCTTTCTCTCTCTGTTTTTATCCGCTGCATTTAGTTCTGAACATCACATTAGAAGCTGCATCTGCTTCTGAACTGTGACTTTAGTAGGACTAAGAAATCGAAGAAAAAGCAAACACAATTCAACCTCATTCTTGTGTTTTTCTCACCTTCAGTTTTCACCTCATATTTGGATGGTTTGCGGTGTGTTTAATGTACTTTTGGTCGGTTGGAGCAATGAAAATGTTTCCTTTGACTGTAGTTATGATTCATGACTGACTTAAAGCAATAAATAGCATTGCATGCTTCAATAATTTCATTTATTCTTTACTTTCCATCTTTCCTTACTTTTTCTTAAACGTTTTTTAGTTTTTTAGGAGTGTTTATGGTGCCATGGTCATTGCTGACCATTCATCGAATCCCTGTAATTGATTTGCAGTTTATGTAGGGATTTTACGACAGTCAGCAGAGAACTTTGACATCAAATACAACACAAATAATGCAGTTTGTGAAGTTTTGGATTTTAGAATAAGAAAATACCTAACAATCTTGTTCGGATTTTAGAATCTGGACAAATGGTATTTTTGAAAATTTTATAGGACACGCGTAAACAACATTGGGTGAGAAAAGTTAGAATTCTGCTCTTCTCCCAACAATATTCGCTCGCGCCCAACTGAATTGCCGAAAATACCCTTGTGTTAGTTAAGTAACACAAGTGTTAAATACCGCGCTACTTAACTAACGCCGTGTGAGTTAACTCGTGCTATGTGCAGTTTTAAAGAAGGCAGAATACCTCATTTTCTCATTTCTCATTTCTCATCTAAAATCTCTCTCAAATCACCTAAGATTTTAGATTTTAAAATCTCTCTCATTTCTCATCTAAGATTTTTTCTCTTAAATTAGAAATTTTTTAGATTTATGGTTTGTTTAAATTTTGGTTTTTTTGGCAAGAAATCATACAATGTTTACATGAAAATGACTTGTGTTGCTTAAATGTTTAGATGTTTGCATATTTATATTGTAGTTTTGAGTTTTAGAGAATTTTTTTAGATTTAGGGTTTGTTTAAATTTTGATTTTTTTTGCAAGAAATGATACAATCTTACATGTAAATGACTTATATAGCTTAATTGTTTAGATGTTTGCATGTTAATGTTGTAGTTATGAGTTTTAGGGTTTATGTATAAGTTGCACTTCGAGTGTTTGATGAAATGTTTGAATGAGTTTTTCATTGATTGTTTTTAATTTCTTATTGTGTGATGTGAAGCAATGGTCGATATGTTCGACGTTCATGCACAATTCAACGGCGGAGAACCTCAGAGGTTGAAGGTTCGATGCCTTGGTGTAACGTTAAGAGGTCTCAAGGATCAACTGAATGAATTCAACTAATGAGTCAACCCCGGAGACACAAGGAGGGTGGAATACGTTCGGTATAAACGTCCAACGCTCGACGATAGGAGAATATCATTTAGTTGGGTGGAATTAATGAACGACAAAAACGTGAGGAGCATGTTTTGGGAGCACAACATGTTCTAGTGGATCGATATGCGTGTAACGTTGCTGAGATCAACTGAAGATATTATCAACAGTCTAGTTCCGCCAGAAGATCGTGATTAGGTAGGGATTGTGATTAGGTAGGGAATGCACCTTCCAACTACAACATTTGTATTACCCTGAAATGGGAATTCAAACTTTTTAAACAGAAGTTCCCAAGCTTTCACCCGACAGTTCTATTGTTCCATTCAAAAGATTAAGTTCCTGTTAGGCTCGTTTAGATGAAAGTATTGAAGTGTCAAGGAATGCACCTCATTCTTTTGACACTTGAATACCATCATTTAAGCCAAGCCTAACAAGAATTTAATCTTTTGAATGAAATAATAAAACTTCCAGGTGAATGCTCGAGAGCTGTTGTTTAGCAAGTTTGAATTTCCATTTCAAAGGTAAGACAATTGTTGTAGTTTGAAGGTGCAACCCGAATGTAATGTAATGTAATACTAAATTTTTCTACCCGGAAGTTTTGTTGTTCATTTCAAAACAACACGTATTATGCAAAATCAGTTATGTAAGTTATGATATCGAATTCCTTCATATAAGATGAGTATCACAAAATGCACCTCATTCTTTATGTGATGACTCGTCTTATATGAAGGAATTTGGTGTGATAACATATATAGTTGATATACATGTTGTTTATGTAATGTAATGTAACTTTTATTCGAATTTATTCAATACGCAACTTTATTCAAATTCACGCTGAGTTTAATTAAGCTTTTTTTCGATTTTTTTTAATAAGCAACTTTATTCGAATTTATTCAATACGCAATTTTTATTCGAATTCACGCTGAATTTATTTTAATTTAATTATTTCCTTTATTCGAATTTATTAATTCAATACGCAATCATAAAATAAATGCAAAAATTAACAAAAACAAAGAAACAAAAATAATAGATATAAAATATCATTTTATTAATATAATTCCTATTACATTTACAATGAGGTAAAAATAAATCTGCGGAAAAAAAACCACCAGAAAACCTACCTATCGATGGTAAAACTAAAAGAAAACCAGCCTTCTTGTGGTAAAACTAAAAGAAATCCACAAGAAAACCAGCCTTCTTGGGGTAAAACTGAATCTGTACATTTAGTTTTACCCAATCTGCTTCTTTTTTTTCCAAGAAAGCTGCTAACTAATCATCTTTTTATCCCCAGAATTGACCTCTTTCTCTTTTTACACCAAAATAAAGAAGGAAAAAAAGGAGATTCAGAGGGGGGGAGAGAGTGAGGAGGAGAGTGGGAATGTGAGATGGTGTGAGGAAATGAGGAAGTTTTGAGGGGTATTTATAGGTGGTTTAAGGTAACATAGCACTTAATGAGTCAAAAAACGTGAAAAAACTTTTTTAAAAAAAGGTGTAAAAACCATTAAAATGCATTGATCACCATCCAAAAAACGTGTGTTCTTGAGCTCAGACCACCGACCAACCTGCGTCAGTTAACTTGCGCACCGGCCAGGGGTGCGTGACTTAAGTCACGCAGAGTTATAAGGTCCGTGAGTTAAGTCAAGCAAGGGTATAATTAGAAATTCAGTTAGGCGCGAGCAAAATATGTTAGGAGAAGAGCAGAATTCAGAAAATTAAAGAAAAAAAAGGGGATTTACTTTTCCCATCCTATGGGTTTCCTCACGCGGCCTGTTTTTTTTCTTCCAAAAATGCCCTTGAGTTTCGGATTTTATAATCCAGAATGGTGTTTTCTTTTGTTAAAGTGTGAAAAAATGAGTAACGGATTTTTCCGGATTTTGTAATCCGGAAACTTCAAAAAATAGGGCGCGTTACATGATGTTTTCGGATTACAAAATCCGGAAACCCCCTAAACACCATTTTTCAAGGTAAAACAGTTCGGATTATATAATCCGAACTATATCAGCATAAATTCTAAACATGTTTGTAACATGGATAGTCATTTTAGGGACAATATTAATCTTCGTAACTCTCATCCTTCTGTTTTGGGTCATTGTTATCCGTTCTTAGTCAAAAATCGGGTTTTCAGGCTACTTGATCGGATTGCTCCGAAACTTTCCCATAAAATCAGAAAAAAAATTCAAGGACTATGACTTCCCTAGAAGAGACTTCTTACGGGACTCCACCTCTCAAAATCCAAAATTCCATCGTTTAGACCCATTTTTAATTTTTCGTATTCTCAGAAAAATCCGAAAAATTTTGCATTAGTTTTACTTGATTTTTAGAAAAATTTTGGTGCTATTTTTATGATTTTATTTGACAGGTTTTTAGCATTTTTTACTTAGTTTTTTTGTTGTTTTTAAAAACAAAACTCAAAACTGCTGAAATGTGAGAGAGTCTGATGACTGATTATACAAAAGAATTGTCCGAATTATAAAATCTGAAATAGTAAACATGAATCCGGAATGCACAAGGGCATTTTTGGAAATTTTACAGGGCGCGGGAGAAGGCCATAGGGTGGGAAAAGTAATTCCAAAAAAAAAACAAAGATCCGAGCCCACTGGACTAACCAAAGCCTATAAGCCCACAATGTCTAAACTGTCGAAGGTTACTTTTTAAGCCCCCTCAATATCTCTTAGGCCCCCTTAAAATTTCTTTTTTACCCTTATTCTATACATCTAAAAGATACTCCTTAAGCATTTCGCTTGGTTCCAGGACATATGTTCCGGAGGTATGTTATTAGATTTTACCTGGTTCTGTAGTTATCTTCCGGAAATATTTTTTTGTTAAAGATATATACAGTATCTAAAAGGCCACGTAGAAGAGCATTGCTACTATTTATTCTATACACATTTCTCCTATAATATACTGCTGGCTATGCATTATATAGTATCCTACATAATGTAATTTATAATGGTAATAGAATGTCATCAAACCATTTCTAAATCTTGGTTATATGGGGAAGTTAAATTCTTTTATACATTTTATAGTTATAAGAAACAAATTTTGCGGTGCTGAAGAAAAATGGAAATGGAAGAATCCAAAGACCTGTTTTGAGTGTACCTATGATCCAAACTTATTCATTCTCGAGTACTGACTATAATACTCAAATTCATTCCCACATTTGAAAAGTTATAGGGTTAATTAATATTAGGAACAGTAGGAGTTTGTATCTGCTTAATGGTATAATTATATTCTCATCGTTTAGTTTTTTTTGCATCATTTTCATCTACATGCTTTATATTCAAATGTCTTTATATGTTTTTAATATGTTTTACATTTTTCCTCCTGAAGATATATACCGGAGGTATAAAATATGGGCTTAAAAAGTAACCTTCGTGTATCTTGTTCATAAAGAAAAGAGTAAACAAAAGGAGAGCTTGAGTAGTTTCGCCGATCACAAAATCAAAATCAAAATCAAAATCGGAGATGTATAGAAATCAATACGCGTGAGACGCCATGGAAGCAGTTAAGCAAGATTCAGCAGCAATAGGTCTCCGATCCAAAACTGACGTGGTTCCCGCGTGTGTTAACAAAGCCAATTCCGAATTATCTTCTCGTCGAAATCGTCTAAAGAAGATCTCGGAGGTGCTTAGAAATCAATACCATACCGACGTAACAACATGGCCACCACCGGGAGGACTCTTCCAGGTGGAATACGCCATGGAAGCAGTTAAGCAAGGTTCAGCAGCAATAGGTCTTCGATCCAAAACTGACGTGGTTCCCGCGTGTGTTAACAAAGCCAATTCCGAATTATCTTCCCGTCGAAATCGTCTAAAGAAGATCTCGGAGGTGCTTAGAAATCAATACCATACCGACGTAACAACATGGCCACCACCGGGAGGACTCTTCCAGGTGGAATACGCCATGGAAGCATTTAAGCAAGGTTCAACAGCAATAGGTCTCCGATCCAAAACTGACGTGGTTCCCGCGTGTGTTAACAAAGCCGAACTATCTTCTCGTCAAAAGAAGATCTCGGAGATGCTTAGAAATCAATACCACACCGACGTAACAACATGGTCACCGGCGGGAGGACTCTTCCAGGTGGAATACGCCATGGAAGCATTTAAGCAAGGTTCAGCAGCAATAGGTCTCCGATCCAAAACTCACGTGGTTCTCGTGTGTGTTAACAAAGCCAATTCCGAATTATATTCTCATCAGACGAAGATCTTCAAGATTGATGATCACATCGGGGTCGCCATCGCTGGTCATGGCCGTGTTCTTTCGCGGTACATGAGATCTGAATGCATTAACTATAATTACACTTATGAATCTCCGCTTCCCGTTGGTCGTCTCGTTGTTCAGCTCGCCAATAAGGCTCAGGTTAGGTTACTCTCCGTTTTCTGTTTTTACCTCTGTTTGTTCGAATTTATTAGAATTAGGGTTTTGAAATTGTAGCTAGGGTTTTTTAGGGTTTAACTCAGCTATGCAATTAGGTTAAATCAAGTAATTTTAATGGATTGTATTTGAACACATCCATGTTTTGATTTGTTATGCATTATGTTAATAGTGTCAGCAATATTTGAGATTATTTAGTTTAGGATTCTAACTGAGTTAAAGTTCCGGGGTTCGAATCTGACAAAGGAGAAACTAACATAACTATTAACATACTAACATTTAGAAAATATTAGAAATGATTTGGTAATTAATGAGTTGGACCGAAATATGGTGAATGATAGAACATTATGGCGTAATTTGATCCCCCACTTAGCAGGGAAATGGCTTGATTGTTGTTGTTCTTGTTGTTGCTTTCAAACAATATTTTAAAAAATTTATTGGTTGGAGTGACATTTGATTATGTGTTTTTTATTTTAAATCGTGGGGGAGAAGATGGAAGCTGACTGGTGAGAATGTATTTTAGGAAATATTAAAAACAATGTTTAGAAATTTTTCTGAATTTTTAAGATGTCTTTTCTAATGTTTATTTTATAGTGAAAATAGAAATAAGCAACACCAAAAGTAAAACATGTCATTAGTTTCCTTTCTACTTGGTGGTTTTTGTGGGGGAGGTACAGGAGTTGTCCAATCTGGGTATGCAAAATGCTATGATACTTCTATGGTGTTTGTGATATGATTCTTCCTGTTGGATTTTGTTATTTTTTGAATGTCTTGAGAATTTGAGGTTTTTAATTAGTTGAGTGTCTTTGTTCGTGATTGTGGTGTGTTTGATATGTTTGCTGACTCTTGTTTTCTGAAAATGACTTGTTGCTTGTTGGAAATGGCAATAAGTGTGACAAAATCATGGTGATACTACGATTTTGTTGAAGCTCCAAACTTAGTTTTTGCCAACCGTGATTTTGCCAAACCTGTTGCTAATCCAAACATACTCTTTTTGATGTTTGGTTTTTGACACGGCTCGCATTGATGGTCAAGTTTGGATTAGCATATGAGAGCTTCTCAATTAAAATACGTTTATTATTTTCACCTGTGAAATAATCTTTGCGCCTCCATCGTGTTTTTCAAGAAGATAAACAAGAGAATTTTCTAAAAAATTGAGATGCAGAAGCTAATTCCAACTTATACCCAGAAGTATATAAATGTGTGTGGAGAAGTTTGTTCAAACATAAAGACATCACATTTGAGCTGTTATTTGTCATTACCTATTTTGTATACTTAATATGGAAGTAGAGAGACTGATGTGCAGTATCTTTTCTTTCTTCACATAGTTTCATGCTTTCTATTTTCTAAATTTTGCTCAAGTGTAAATGTTGTGTTGATAGTGGAACTGTTTGTTGATTAAGATATTTTATAATTCATATGATAGAGACGGAGTTAGACTATGGTGTAGTTATTCAAATTGGGACTAATTTATGCACCCTAATGAATGTCAACGGAACTGCGTACTGATTTGTTACGATCCATTATGGATGTTCTAGGGGTGGACCTCATATTAATGGGAAAGTGAACTTTGATATCTTACTTGCATTTTCTGTGGAGGCTTTGTAGGGGTGGACCTCATTGTAGTGGTCTATCGACTCTATAGGTATTCAATAAATTGCTGTGGCCTTTGTCGTGAGAGGCTGTTGGTTCAATTTCTTATTTCTTATTGAAACTTCAACAGCTCATAACACAATTAATGCATGCTTAGAGAAATCCTGAAGGGTGCTAATATTTTTGTTCAAAACTTCATGTTATGCATCTCATTGTTGTTTTAGTTATTATCTCGTGTAAATCTACGCTGATGTGGCTGTCTTATGGTGTGACGTGGAACACAAATTATTGTTCTTTTGATTCAATATAACTTGCTTGTAGAATAGCTGGCTGAATAGGGTTCAGTTAATCTTGTGATTTGAAGTAATCAAATAGCTTGTAGAATAACTGGCTGAATAGGGTTCAGTTAATCTTGTGATTTGAAGTAATCAAATAAACAAGAAATCTGATTTGACTTTACTCTTATTGGGTTTAATGATATTTCAGTTGATAGAGTTGCAACATAAAGTGAACCTGATCTATTTAATTCATTGCTGTTTCTATATATAGTTAGTTACTATATGTGAACCTGATCTATTTAATTCATTCAATAAACTAAAACATTTGGTTAGTTAATCAAATGGTCTGCATTAATTTTATGATATATGTTTAAAATTGTGTTTTATTAATAGAAAGTTGGATAGGGTTATGGGAGGAAAAGTTTGTGTTTCTATCTTATCTTGCATATTACATGGAAAAGAATAAGGATTATCTGCAAAATTTATTAGAACTGAAATCTCTCTTGCTCACCAGTTATGATGTAATTTTGAGTGGCAGGTTTGCACTCAGCGATCATGGAAGCGTCCTTATGGCGTTGGTCTTCTAGTAGCTGGATTAGATGAATCAGTGGCTCACCTCTATTACAACTGCCCAAGCGGAAACTATTTTGAACACAAATTTAACAACTTCACAGCCTCCTCCCGGGAAGATCTGATCAAGGATGCACTCATTGCAACTAGGGAGTCCTTGCAAGGTGAAAAGCTCAGGAGCTCCGTATGCACCATTGCTGTGGTTGGAGTTGGTGAGCCATTCCACATTTTGGATCAGGAAAGTGTTCAACAATTGATTGATACTTTTGAGATTGTGAGCGAGGAAGAAGCTGCACCTGCTGAACCCTGTATAGATCGATTATTAACCACTTAAATTAAAAATTAACTAAATATTTTAAAGGGTTGTGTTAACTTTTTTTTGTTAAATAGTTGGTTAGAAATTATCATTTTTGAAGTGATTAAGTGGGGTGTCTGGATTCAAATCCGAGAAGGTGATGTGTTATCTTGTATTATGATGATGCATATTAAGCAAAAAAAATAGAAATTTTACATTAAAAAATAATATTTACTTTTAAAAAGTTAAAAATACAACTTTTAAAAAGAATATATTCTAGAATTCTTTAACAGTTGCATAAAATCCATGTTTAAAATATGATCAAAATGTCAATGTGTGACTATTTATATGCGGTATTTATGAGTTTTTTTTATATAAAAAGGATTTCAATTACTGAATCAAATGAGGCAAGCATATCTCTTACATCATTTAACAAAATTAGCTCCCGTAAATGACAAGCAATGTTAGAAGTCAGCCCTTCAACGGAAGAAGATCGACTCACCGAATATGATAGAGAGTTAAACTTTGACTTGGCATCTTTCAAAACACTTCATAGTTTTAATTAGAAAATTTTATTTCAAATTATAAAGTTGACAAATTAATTTGTAAATTGTAAAATTATTTGATCAAAAAATAGTATAGATAGTAAAAGAAATTAAGTTTACCGTACAACAAATTTCCAGATACTACAAATTAATAGCTAATGCCCAAACCTTAACAAAAGTACAAAACTAGTTATAAACTAGTCGTAAAAGTAGTCATAACATGAAGCTGACTGCAAGTATCTAGGAACATTTTTTAAGTTAAATCATAGTTAATCTTTGAAAGAAAAAGAAAAAAGAGCTATTTTGAGAATGAAAAAATCTTTTATGTTTTTTCGGATGATATTTTAGAGTGAGAATATATGTATTGTGTTTTGTATGATCACTAAAATATGGATGTTCAGGTCACTAAAATAGATTGATAGAGATTGAAGGAGTATTCATGATAACATAGTAGTGGCTCAAGAAATGGTGTATAACATGAATAGATTAAATGGCAAAATGGGTTTCTCTGCAATCAAAATGGGTGTATAACATAGTAGTGTATAACTTTTGTTATGATATGTTGAGTTGCTCCTTTATTAATTTGACCCTTCAAAATATGAGTATGCTAATGAAACTGAAAAAAGTGATCATGCATTCAGTGACCTCAGCAAAATCCAATATCAAATGGAATGGAGAAATGTCATAAGCTTTGGTATTGGAGGAATAAGTTGACTCGTAATGAAGAGTGGTCCATGCCATATAACCCGGGGCTATTAATTGCTCAAGGTGTGAACTATAATTCTGCACATACAAAAGTGAGTGAAACTCCTAAAATATGTGGTGGTCTCATAAGAGGCAGTGACTGAGAATGGATATGTGGTTTCTCAAAATTTATTGGAGCTTGTAATGCTTACATGGCACAACTTTTTGGAAGGTTCAAATTTAGCTAGAGTTCGTGGTTTCAGACACATTTAACTGCATGTAGATTTCAGTCGGGGTGGTTGCACACTTTGAAAATTAAAATGGTTGGAAGTGTGGGAGGTTGGAGAGTTTTGCAAAGTATTTTTTGTTTACTTAAAACAGATTGAGATTCTATGGTGAAGTTGCGAAAATGACTTCTTCGGTGAAGTAACCTTATAGCTAATAAGAACGCGCCACGTGTGTTAGTTATTCCATGTCATACTGGCGGATGCATGGTATGTATCGTGTACCTTCAGTCAAATTTAATTGTATTTTAGCCTTTATATTTTTTGAACCATCAGATTAAGCACCTCATTAGTGTTATTGTGTTGTCTTTCACACTATATTTATTTCTTTTCTCCTTTTTGAATTTTTCTTCCTTCTATTTCAAAAAATATTTAAATAAACCTTTTTATAAAAAATATTTCATTATTAAAAATAAATAAACCCATGAGGATTATCAACATCATCATGGTAGATCATCTGTACCAAATTATTTCTCATCTTACTTCTTCTTTTTTTTTTTGAAAGAATTTCTAATCCCACTTAAATTATTTAATAAGAAATCTAATTAACCAATCACTCTAAAAAAACCAAACACGTTTAACATTAGTCTAATTAAGTTCAAAAACAAAATCTGATTGTTCATCATCTTCATCAATCTTGTTCATTTTCAACCTAAACAACACAAGTCAAAATTAACACTTGAAAAATCCAGAATCCAAAAAAATCACAATTGCTAAAGCAGATCTGAGTATTTTAAAGTTTGACAGTTTCTTGATTTTCTTATTATCAAACCCAAAAAAGTGGTTGTTTATTATTTCATCCTTCACTTTAAATCATGGTGGCTCAGTTTCTTTTTGTGACTATTATTTTTCTCTATAAATTAGATGGGTTTGAATTTATGAAGCCCGGATACTCCAAAATGGAGACGTACCCGTATCGGATATGTATCCACGGAGTATCGGAATTAATTATTTTAATTTAAAATATATATTTTATCGAAAACTTTACATTTTTTATATCGATCACATGTATTATTTTTTGTAAATTGTGACTTTTATGATTATATAGTATTAAGAGTAATCAATGTTTTTTTTAAGTATTTTACATGCATATAAATTTTAGTATAAATATTTTGTTAGCGTATCTTAGCCGTATCGTATCGTACCCGTATCCGTACTACGTATCCGAGCTTCATAGGTTTGAATTGCACAACCCATGTGGTACCCAGATCGGGAAGAAGCAAATGAAGAGAAGGATGAGAAGACTCTAATATTGGTATAAAAATGTTGAATAAAATCATTATTTTTGACGTCGAAATGCTCTAAAATCAGTCGGGTTTATTCGGGTTTACGAAGGTCTGAACCGGGTCAGTGTGACTCGGCTGGAGGCTGAAGATGATTAGCGATGTTATCCATAATATGAATCACGGAAAAAATATCATTAAGTTGCACGCGTCGCAGTGGTTTATTTTTCGTTGAACGGCTTGAGGGTCGCGAGTTCGATTCTCGATTCCACGGCAGTTTTTATTTTTATCTGCTTGAAAAAAAAAAGCACTGATTAAAAATGAAAAAGGGCAAATTTCATCCATCTCAAGTTTCGAACCAGGTTCACCCAAGGCTACGAGCTTAGTCTTTTAACCACCGGGCTATGGGAATTTTCTGGTTAAATCGTGTTAGGTTTGGTATATAATTATAATGTACTCATGCTGAATGAAAATTACGTTACTGTATTGATTTATTTATGTAAATCATTTAATTTGCATAAATTATTTCACTTAATGATGATGATGGTTGTCGTTCATAAATTTGTAACCAATAATTATTTTAATTAAAAAAATTATGTTTTAATTAATTTAATTTTTTATGTGTTAAATCAAGATTGATACAGTATTAAAAG
>Ga0315913_1007909_pt1 | contig 12672 bp, 8 predicted proteins | sample MpolsnodulesMG_FD_207736 | JGI IMG/M metagenome (GOLD analysis project Ga0315913, IMG submission 207736) | Medicago polymorpha root nodule microbial communities from Los Angeles, California, United States - small nodules | ecosystem: Host-associated > Plants > Roots > Nodule | place: USA... | reverse complement strand
TGTAAGGACAACCCATTCAGAGCCTGAAAACCAAAAACGTTGTTAGCTAAATGAGTCTGAAAAGCATTTGAAAATTGTATACATGTTAGGTTGGAACCAAACAAAAGGGCAGAAAATTGTTCATGTTCAGTCATGACATAGTTGAAGTTATATAGTGAGAGACTTATGTATACATGTAGAAAACATAAATACATCCTAATAGGACTGTTAAAAAAACCAATAACCGAACTGCATCAGAGTAACTGAACTATGACTGGACAGTTCATGAACTAAACAGAACCAGTCTGGTTCGAATCATAAACTATTATCTATCACATATCAGTTCTTTTTAGTATGGTTCAGTTAGGTATTTTGTTTTTTTAAAACAGTCCTGATTTTGATTTTTTTTGCAATAGTCCTAATTTTAAATTAATAATAGCAATTTGATACAGTTCGCAAAGAATCACTTTGGTTCAAAACGGTTCAGTTCGATTTGGTTTCCTTCCTGAACCAAACTATGAATAGACCAACAGCATAGGAGTAAATAAAAAAACAAAAGTGATAGATAGCATGAAACAAATACCTGTGAATAACTTGAATGAAGATGGGAGAGATCTTCTCTCTTTAGCATAGTAAACACTAGATACCCTTGAATGATACAAGCCTGGATCTACAATTATAGGCCTGGCTCTTTGAAACCTGATATAAAAATTTACAGAGTACACAAATCATGATCATATATAAAATTTATTCAAGTTTAGTAAAAAAACTTAGACAATATCAATGGATATAGTAATATACTCACTCTTTCCAACCCATATTACTTGTATGCTCAATGAAGTTAATATCCCTAGGCATGAATGAAAATATATGCAAAAGATCTGAAACAACAAGGTATATGGCAAAAAGTCAGCAACATAAACAAAAAAACTATGCGAAATTACGACGTTTATTACGATAAAAAATAACTTTAGGAAGTTATTATATAACCACAAAGTTAAATGAGAATGATCAACTGAGAATCTAAAACTTTAGTTTTCTTCAGTATCTATGAGATAACACAATTAGTTAGTTACAACTTACAATTAGTTAGTTTGTTAAGGAAAAAAACTTACAATTAGTTAGTAGCCACAAAGTTCTGCAACAACACTACGGGGCAGTTTAATCCTTTTTTTATAATGCACTAATTTGACATCATTTCTGATAAAATTCGTCATGCTGAATACCTGCATGGAAGCAACTATATAGTGGCTGGAGAAAGGGTTTGAAGCTTGGTTGAAAAAAATGGAAGAATAACAGAATCAAAAGAGAGGACATCTACCAGGGTGCGTAGCTTGGGTGAGATAAGAAAAAGATAGAATCCGAAAGTGAAGGATCATGAGTGCAATAATCCAGGTTGAAAATTCGGAATGTTATGATGAAGGCGGTGGTATGAAATTTTCAGGGGAAGAAAACATGGGAAATTATTATTCTTCAAGAAGCAATGCAGGGATAATTGGGAAAGGTAAAATTATTTTAGGAATGATTTGGAAAATGGGTAAGAATATGGGATGAGGATGATGAGAGTAAATAACCTACAGAAACAGACAGAAGAGGAACAAGCATTGAAAGAGGCAACAATCTAGGAATAGTACTCAAGAAGGGAATAATGAAGCACGGACATTCCTTGGATTAGGCGTGTATGGTGTTGGACACGTGTCGGTGTCATACACTGACGCGTCGCTGACATTTATGATTACACTGAATTATATTATTTTCTTAGATTATCATCGGTGTCGACGTGTCAGTGTGTGCATGTGTCCGTGCTTCATTACGAATGACATAAGCAAAGAAGTTGCAAAAATGGAGCACAAGAATCATTGCAGTAAAGAAGCAGATTAGCAGAGAAAGCACCTAACAATAGAGCAAATGAAAAACACAATAGTAGATACCCCACCTGGTATTTGAAATCATAGGATCGTACCAACTTAATCCTCTAAATTATCAATATTCCAAAATAATTGCTGGAATTGCAAAATGATAATCAAGTTTGTCCCTTTGTCTCAATATTTTAACAAAAGCATCTCTAACATTCACTTTCAAATGCATCCCCAATATAACAATCTTAATGTTATTATAGTCTGTACAAATACCAACGGATAAATGAATCTAATTAACACTTTGCAATTTCAGGGATCATTTTGAAATATTGTTAATGTCAGAGACTAGGTTGATACAGTTTTACAATTTTAGGGATCAAATTGGATCCACTCAAATCACAACAAGGAAGAGACACCGAAAAGAGGATGAGAAAATGAGTAATAAAACAAAGAAGGAAGCATGGAGGAAAACCCTCTTTTTGGGTAAAATAACAATAACAATGGAACAGAGGGGCAAAGGTCAAGTGTAAGTCATAGAGATTACAATCCTGACCACCACCAAATTTGAATTCTGTTGTGGACCCATCTTCCATCGACAAAACTTCCAGACCTGTCTTGTGGTGTAGTGGCTGAGGAGATCCCTATGACTAAGACACAAGCAACAGTTTGCTAAATAGGTGTATCACAAGCTCGCCGGCTCATACTAGTTGCACCACCCGTGGTGAGGAGAAAAGTGCACAAACAATTTTTTACAGATTGGTTAATTGATGAGATCTATATTACTGTCAAATTGTTTAAGTGCAAAAAGGTTTGTAAAATTGTTTACAAGTGGTGAGTAGCACTCACCTTACAAGTCAGTTTTAGAACGGTTGAGTTAGGCCCAACCCAAATTCTAAGAATAAGTTATCTAAGCACATATGGAACCCCTCCCTTAAAAGCTAGCTATTGATAGCGAAGAATCGAGGCGCTTAAGTACTCTACGGAGCATCCCATACTACTCGATGTTGGATTTGGCCACCCCATAATACCCAACTCCCTATCATAGCACCGGCACTTAGAGCCAATGTCCCGACAGCTGCCCTCTACGACATTTTACTCAGCGTTTCCGACCAGCCCCTCCATAGGTAGCCGTTTTTGATGCACTGGCAACCAACTCGTATACCAATTGATAAGTATCCAAACACTTTGGAACCGTCCCTTAAAAGCTAAGTATTATGATAGGAAGAATCAAACCACTTTACTTCACCAAGCATCCCATACTACTCAATATCGGACTTGCGCACCTCATAATACCAAAGTCCCTATCAGAGTATTGTTGGATTACAATAATCTTAGTTAGTTATTGGCCCTAGGTAGCATGACAGGATAGGATATCACATCACAGTGTTTATAAATTATTGAAGAGTGTAAAATCATTGTGTCAATTAAGACAGCTGGGGCGTTTGCACAAAAGAGACGCAGAACCTCAACAAAGATCTATAAATATCTCCTTGATGATTACCATGTGTACCGCTGCTCAAATATAGAAAGCAAATTCACAAATATGAATGAAGGGAATTGAAGGTTCACTTCAACTTTCAGCTTTTCTTTTCATTCATTTCTGCCCTGTTCTACTTTGAAAACAAAACAACTATATAAACTGAATCTCTCTATGCAGCTCAGTACAATAACACGGTGAGGTGCTAGAAATAATGGCACGTTTCTTGGTGACACAAGGGTGCCATTGCCAAATGCCTTAGCAAGAAAACCAAAGACTAATGCAACGATTGAAGGAAAGGTGTGCCACACAGAAGAAAATACAGTGAAATCATTGACTGTACTATAATATGATCAGATGATGCAATTGGAATTTAATCATTACAACAGATGAATTACTTTTGGTGTTGGATTTTAGAAAAATGGATCACTTTAAATACCACACTGCGCACAGTCCATTTAAAACGACGGATCATAGTATATGCAAAAGAAGCTCTCTATAACAGAAGGCAATGGTTTATGAATGGTGTTATTCAAGTGTTTCAAATAAAGGTCAACAAATGTGACTACAGCCGTATCAACCCTATGTGTATTTTTTTTCTCCTGCAATACCAACTAATGTTTCTAAATAAGTCTGCAAGTACAACTTGGGCTTCAACATCAAAGTTTTTTATGTCTCCCCACAATAGTAGACTCATTTAACTGCAATTCTCAGGAATATCAAGAATTGTACCTATTTAGCACCGATACTTCAAATTGAAAGTGTGTCCAGTGTCGAACACCACCATGACACCAACACATGTAATTACATTCAATCACTTCCATTTTCTCAAATTATTACTAATGTCTATGTGTCAATATCGTGTCTAGTGTTCGTGTCCATGTCGAACTTCATAGATCATGACTACATTTTAAAATCTGTGACCAGACCACGGCCGTAATTTAAAACCTTGATCTAATTAAGCCTACATTTGAGTTTAAACAAGGTTAATTAAACTCTAAAACATAAATTAGAAAAAGAATGAAAGAAAACTAACCATCTTGTGAGAAGAGAGGATAATCAGAGGCACTAAGATTAACAAACCAATCCCAATCACCAACCCTTTTAAGAAACAAAGCAACAGAATGAAGCGTTGAAGCAATCATAGTAGGACCCTTATAAGTAACCAAATCACCTTTACCAACAACCATAACATTCCCAAAAACACCAAACACCTTCTCAGATTTCACATACTTTGCCAACTCAATCCTCTCTTCACTAGAAGCTTCAAGATCAAGATGAAGAAGGTAATAGTTCCTTGGATGATATATTGCTTGAAGAACCCTTTTGAGCTGTGAAACTTCACCTTTTGTTCCTGTTAACAAGTATGCAAATTTTGGTAGTTTTGGAAGATTCAAATGAGCTGTGAAACTTGGATTCTCTGAAGAAAGAGATGAAGAAGATGGTTTTGAATATGGGAGAAGAATGATGAAGATGAAGAAGAGAAGGAGTGAGATTGTTAAGGTTGGGATTATAAGCCATTTTCTTGGTGGGTTATGGTGGTTGTTGTGGTGGTTTTGATGGTGGTGGGAACTATGGTTTCGTTTCATTGGATTTTGTGATGTTTTTTAAGATTTGATTTAGTTAATGTTGTTGTTGATGAGTTTCCTATGTTTTTGTCGGTGTGTAACAAAGGTTTTGGTTTGTTCTTGAGTTTGGTTTGGTTGTGTTGTGGTTACTTTTTTTGCACATTGAAGGTGAAGAGGGAAACGACAACTTTCCTTATTTTTGGTAACTGACAGACACATTGATTAAAACATGCTAACTGATATTTTTGTCTTGTGGATAGACAGTTGAAGTAGAGATCTCAACATGAGAACAGGGATTTGGTGTACAATCTAATGTTTTAAAAACCCGATCGGAGATCGAACCGGTTAGAGTTACATGTTTTGGTTCAACTGGTTTAATCGGATAATTTGGTTATGATATGTCGGTTTGTGGAAATTAAGATCGGGTATTTTGGTTATTTTTTTGATTTTTGTGATTGCCAATTATTTAAGGATATCCGGATCGAAACCAGCCAGGTTCATGGACCAAACGGTTGAACCCAATGATTTTGTTTTTAAAACATTAGTAAAAATAAATTAAGATTCTCTCCGGTGAAGGAAAAAAACACTTTGAAAAAATAATGCGAGAATTTTGATGATTGATCATAGTTTTAAAACTCGATTCTGTCATCGACTCGGAAGGGGTGCTAGGTCATTGGTCGAACCACTGAGTCGCAGGTCAAACCACATGAAAGAATCGGATGACTCGGTTATCACTTGGTCTCCATAATTTTTTTTATCTTTGTATTAAATAAGATGACTCGGGTTATAAAAAAACATAACACTGATAAATGTTTGAAAAAATCACCAAATAAATTAAGATAATTTCTCAAATTTGTTCTTTAAATTCAAGTCCATCTACTTTGATATTATTATATGATCAAACACATAAATTATTTATATTTTTTGTTATAAAAAAATATTGTGGTATTAACCTGTCACAATTAGAGTCTTTAATGTCTAAGGCCTCGAGTGGGAAATACCCAATTCCATCAGAAAATCACAACCCAGCTTCTATAAGCATCCTAACAAAAAAAAAAAGAGTCTTTAATGTCTAGGTGTTCTAAGATATGCCACAGTTAGGTCCGTTTAGAGATTAATCTCGAATTGACAAGGGAACATCTATTTATTTATTTTTATTTTTTTATACGGGGTTCACATGTGTTTTAAATAGTTCGTTTTTAAAAGGAGAGTTATCTTACTAATTCTTCAAACACTTTGTTAGAGTTTTACTTTCTCTTTAGTTTTTAACTAATAGTAAATATGAGTAAAAAAGATATCCCCTCTGATCCAAATTATACGATGTTTTAGCCATTTCACACGTATTAAAAAATGTAATTAATTTTGTATGGAAAAGAGATATTATGAGTTGTTTTATAAAATTATTTTTAATAAATGGTATGAGAAAGATAAATTCAAGAATTGAAAGAAGATAGAGTAGTAAATAGTTAAATATATAATAGAAAAAATAACATTAATGTTTCATTGATATTGTAAAACAACATATAATTTAGGACAATTTTTTTCTCAAAGCGAAATATAATTTGAGATGGAGGGAATATCTTTTTATGTGAAGATTTTGTCCATTTCACATTAAATTTTGCTACATTTATTGTCTGACCCATTGTCTTACTTTTCCAATGAATAAAGTATTAACAAGTTTTTTAACCAAAAAAAGTATTAATTAGTTTTTGCTCCTTTCTACTGTATTTGACTTTTAACTTTATCTATACATGAATTCACTTGAATTAATCTGATGATATTGACTTGAGACCTGAAAGTGTCCCTATCCTCAAGGTCTTAGCTTCTTAAAAAAATAAATAAAGCAACAAAATGTAGTGTTGAAGCAATCATAGTAGGACCGTTATAAGTAACCAAATCACATTTACCAACAACCATAGCATTCCCAAAAACACCAAACAGTTTCTCAGATTTCACATACTTTGCCAACTCAAGCCTCTCTGCACTAGAAGCTTCAAGATCAAGGTGATGAAGGTAATAGTTTCTTGGATGATATATTGCTTGAAGAACCCTTTTGAGTTGTGCAATTTCACCTTTTGTTCCTGTTAACAAGTATGCAAATTTTGGTAGTTTTGGAAGATTCAAATGAGTTGTGAAACTTTGGATTTTGTAAGGATTTTGTAAGGCTTTGTTTGCGAGTTGGATTTCGGAGGGGAAGTGAAGGAAAGGAAAGGCTTATGCAGAGGTAAACCCTTGTTGGGAGTTTTAAAAAAATAGGGAAAGGTTTTGGGGGTTTTTGAAGGGCTTCATTTGTCCAATTTTAAAGTTCCTCCAAATTGGGGGGTTTTGAGGAGTTAAACATACAAATTGAAAATTTTGTCCTCATAATAATTCAAAATTCCAATTATAATTTACTAGATAAATTACAAAGTATAACACAATGTATTGATTTTAAGAGAAAAAATGGTAAAATAGTAAAATTCTCACATAAGCCCTCCATCTTTTTTCCTTGTTAGTTTCTTTAACTCCCAAACAAGGGGAAGGTTTTCCCTCCTTTCTCCCTTCCCTTCCTTCCCTTCCCTTTCCCTCCTAAGCCTTTCCTTCTCCTTTCCTCAAAACTCGCAAACAAAGCATAGACTTTGTTTGCGAGTTGGGTTTTGGAGGGGAAATGAGGGGAATGAAAGGCTTATGGAGAGGTAAACTCTTGTTTTGGAGTTTTAAAAAAACAGGGAAAGGTTTTGAGGGGGTTTTGAAGGGATTCATTTGTCCAATTTTAAAGTTCCCCCCAAATTGGGGGGTTTTGGGGGTTAAACATACAAATTGACAATTTTGTTCTCATAATAATTCAAAATTTCAATTATAATTTACAAGATAAATTACAAAGTATAACACAATGTATTGATTTTAAGAGAAAAAAAATGGTAAAATAGTAAAATTATCACATAAGCCCTCCATCTCCTTTCTTTGTTGGTTTCTTTAACCCCAAACAAGGGGAAGGTTTTCCCTCCTTTCTCCCTTCCCTTCTTTCCCTTCTCTTCCCCTCCTAAGCCTTTCCTTCTCCCCTCCTCAAAACTCGCAAACAAAGCCTAAAGAAAGAGATGAAGAAGATGGTTTTGAATAAGGGAGAAGAATGATGATGAGGAAGAAGAGAAGGAGCGAGATTGTTAAGGTTGGGATTATAAGCCATTTTCTTGGTGGGTTATGGTGGTTATTGTGGTAATTTTGGTGGTGGTGGGAACTACGGTTTCGTTTCATTGGATTTTGTTATGTTTTTTGAGATTTGATTTAGTTAATGTTGTTGGGTTTCTTATGTTTTTGTCGGTGTAACAAGGTTTTGGTTTGTTCTTGAGATGGGTTTGGTTATGTTGTGGTTACTTTTTTTTGCACATTGAAGGTGAGAGGGAAGCGACAACTTTCCTTATTTCTGACTGGTGTTTTTGTCTTGTGGATAGAGATAGACAGTTGAAGTAGAGATCCCAACGTGAGAAGTGGGATTTGGTGTACAATCTAATGTTTTAAAAACTCGATCAGAGTTTGAACTAGTTAAAGTTACATGTTGAACTAGTTCAATATGATAATTTGGTTATAACGTGTCAGACCAAGTTTTTTTTTGTTATTTTTTCAATTTTAGTGATTGCCAATTATTTAAGCCTATTCGGATTAAAACCAGCTTGGTTCATGGCCCAATCAGTTGAACTGAATGATTCAATTTTTAAAACATTGATAAAATCAGCACTTATTAAACGTGACAGATCGAAGATTTTTGAATAGTGAGGATACCGTATATAAAAATTTTAAGCATCAATAATTATCCTCTACGATTTTTCATATTATGAAAACTTTGAATCATTTTCTCATTTTCGATATCAATAAAAATATTTTTCTCTATATTAAGCAATCATTTAACCGGTCATATCCCACTCGATTTCACATCTGATTCTTGATAATATTCTTGATAATATTCATATTATCAAGAAAGGACTTGAGATACATGATTATAGGTGTGGTCCAAGAGATAAATGATTTGTGATAAGTGTGAGTCATGTGGTTAAACTGTCAACTATTCGTACATTACTACAAAAAAAAAAGTTTCTAAATTTTTTGTGTCGGCACAAGCCCACACATAGAACAACATCCGTCCCTCCAAATTAAGATTCTTTCATTGAAGGAAAAAACACTTCAAGAAAATAATGTGAAGATTTTAATCATTGATCTATAATTTTTTAATCGTCAAAATCAATAATAGTTCTTCAACATTGACAATGCGGAGATCAATTGTCAAGATTGTCATCAAATTCGTGTTTGCTCTATTTGTTCACCCTTTATCTAATGTCCATTTATAAGAAAGATAGACATAAGTGAAAAATTAGTGAGACTTAAATATATGGTCCACTTATTAAATGAGTTCTACTAATCTACAATAAATTAGTTGATGTTTTGTTAAAAAATTCAATTTTTGTTGTGGAGATATTTTTATAATATTATAAATATTCTTACAAAATCTCATTCAAAATTTTGAATGATATTTGTGAGTTTGACTAATAAATATGGATCAAGGTGATGATGCAAAACTTTTGGTGAACTAAAAGTGAAAGCAAAATTTTAAGGAGATTAAAATGAAATGTTGGAATTTTTATAGGGATCAAAAATATATTTTACCCTGACATTTTATATTGCTTTTGTGTTGATATGATTGTAAGTGATTCTGACACTTGATAAAATATTCCATTTTCTTGAGCTGTATTTATATATAATTAAAATAAGATTATTCAAAAAAACAAAATTAAAATAAGATAAGATTTTTAATGCATTTCTAGGATCACGTTAATTCAAAAAGTGTAACATGGAAAAGAAAAAAATAAACATGAATTAGGTAGAGAAGATGATTGATAAGTCTATGAGTAATCAATACAATAGTAATAAAAGTCAATGATAAAATTCAAACGAATTCTAATCCACCAACTCAAAGAGGAGAACTAGTTCACCCACCACTCTCATTAGAGAACAATTCTATTTACCATTGGAAGACTTCCTGAGCAAGCCACCTCAATACATGAATAAAGACTAGCTGTTTGGGCATGTGGAGATCAACTATTAATTCTTTGAGGTTCTGCTTTTCATGGTGGAAGCATGATGGAAATTAATGTTTGAGGTCCTAGATGAAGGTGCAACACATTGGAATCAACTTGCGAGAAAGCAATCAGGGAGCTTTGTGCATAACTGCACTGTGATGGGATGTTGATGTTGTTCTATGTTGTAGGACTATTATTTATTTTAATGCTTTTATTATAGCGTAAAATAATGTTGTCCAATAACTTTTTGATTTGCTATGTGAGTGTTGCTTTTTCATTGACAAAATAAATTCAATATTGTAAAAGCAACACTTACATCACACAAATCATAAAGTTTGAACAATAATTTTTGAACTAAAATAAAAGCATCAATAAATAAAAGGCATACGATATAGAACAACGTCAACATCCCAGCACAGTTCAATTATGCACAAAGCTTCCTAAATGCTTTCTCGCAAGCGATTCCACTATGGTGCGCCATCATATAGAACCAAGCATTAATTTTCATCATACTTCCATCATGAAGAGTAGAACCTCCAAGAAATACACATTGATCTCCACATGCCCGAAAAGGCTACTCCCAATCTTCTTCATTTCCAACTCATCACTACATGTAAACCCATAAATCTGCCCATTTTTTGATTGATTTGATGCAGTTCCCCTATTTGAATTAGTCATCCAAAACTCCTGTTAAATATAACAATCAAATCATAATCAGACGTGCATGCGGATTTTTATTTTTATTTTAAAAAAAATAAGAAGAAAAAATATTGAACAGTTTCAGTCAATTAACAAATTTATATGAGGAGGAAATTTGATGCAAAATCACACACATAATAATGGATACACCACGTCAACACAAAGATCACAAAACATAATAATGAAAAAAATCCAATTGTTAATATCATCGTATCACGAAAGATAATAAAAAAATCAAGAGTCAATTTCCTAAAAAAATATAATTTCAAACAGATACTCGTATGTTACGAGTAGAAATTCAAATTAAAAAAGTGAGAATTTTTCTAGAGTTAGTCACACAAATAAAAATTTAGTCTTTTTTTTTTTTACGTTGAATTTAGTCAAAATAATGAAATACATGCATATCCAAATTCAAGATCTGCAACATTCCATCAATAAAATAGTTTTTGAAAAAAATATAACATTAAGAAGAAAATAGTTTTGATGACCAGGTAGAGAAATAAGCCCAAGTAGAAAGAAAAATATCAAAATAAATGAGTGAACAAGGAGAAAAACTTACAAATTTGGAACAGATATGAATTAAAACTACAAAGTTAGTTCTCTATCTACAATTTCTATGCTCTCTTGAGTATACATATCCTCTCGTTAATATTTTATATTTGAGATACCATGTTACTTGTGTGTCAATGGTAATCTTTATTTATAGTGCAAAAATAATAATAAACACACTATTTTGGTCAAACCCTTGATGACGGTTACTTATTCATTTTTGTGATCTTGATTCATTGCATCACTTTTCTTATCTTTTTAATTTACATTATATTTTGTTTTTTCTTAGTTTCCCACCTCATTATTGTATGTCATTTTATTTAACGTTCTTTGTCTTTTTCTTTCCTTACTTATAATAGTTTTTTTTTAAATATTGTGGTACTGACCTGTCATAATTAGTCTTTAATATCTAGGTGCCCCAAGATATACCACAACTTAGGGCCGTTTTGAGACTAATCTTGAATTGCCAATGAAACATCTATTTTTATATATTTACAACTTTTATGCTCTCGAGTATATATATTCTCTCGTTAATATTTTATATTTGAGAGACCATGTTACTTATGTGTCAATAGTAATCTTTATTTATAGTGCAAAATAATAATAAACACACTATTTTGGTCAAACCCTTGATGACGGTTACTTATTCATTTTTGTGTACTTGATTCATTGCTTCACTGTTCTTATCTTTTTAATTTACTTTATATTTTGTTTTTTCTTAGTTTCCCACCTCATTATCGTATGTCATTTTATTTAACGTTCTTTGTCTTTTTCTTTCCTTACTTATAATATTTTTTTTTTAAAATATTGTGGTACTGACTTGTTATAATTAGTCTTTGATATCTAGGTGCCCCAAGATATACCACAACTTAGGGCCGTTTTGAGACTAATCTTGAATTGCCAATGAAACATCTATTTTTATATATTTACAACTTCTATGCTCTCGAGTATATATATTCTCTCGTTAATATTTTATATTTGAGAGACCATGTTACTTATGTGTCAATAGTAATCTTTATTTATAGTGTAAAATAATAATAAACACACTATTTTGGTCAAACCCTTGATGACGGTTACTTATTCATTTTTGTGAACTTGATTCATTGCATCATTGTTCTTATCTTTTTAATTTACTTTATACTTGTTTTTTCTTAGTTTCCCACCTCATTATCGTATGTCATTTTATTTAACGTTCTTTGGCTTTTTCTTTCCTTACTTATAATAAAAAAAAATTAAATATTGTGGTATGGACGTGTCATAATTAGTCTTTAATATCTAGGTGCCCCAAGATATACCACAACTTAGGGCCGTTTTGAGACTAATCTTGAATTGCCAAGAAACATCTATTTTTATATATGGGAAATGCTAACCGGTGCCCCCGGAGCATTGGTTAAGGATATGAAAAAGGAAGTTATATAGTAGTTAATGCATTGAAATTGTGTAATTAATTTATAATAAAGTCAAAAACAGTTTCCTTTTATGGTAATAAT
>Ga0315913_1007908_pt1 | contig 12672 bp, 7 predicted proteins | sample MpolsnodulesMG_FD_207736 | JGI IMG/M metagenome (GOLD analysis project Ga0315913, IMG submission 207736) | Medicago polymorpha root nodule microbial communities from Los Angeles, California, United States - small nodules | ecosystem: Host-associated > Plants > Roots > Nodule | place: USA... | reverse complement strand
GAACTTTTATTAAGAAAGACAATTGTCACTATTGAATTCCAAGAACAAAAGATGAATTGTTGTGATAGCTAGCTACTCTATTTATAGTTTACAATGACTTAAGCCCTAAGAAATATAACACTAGAATATTCCACAAGAAACCACAGACTTTTAGGTCAAAAGTAAACTAATAGGTAGCTTGTCCATGAAGCATAAGCAACAAAAGAGTGTCCTGAAGGTTGGCACGGCCGTGCTGCTGGTGGCACGGGCCGTGCCAAGTTACTGACTTAGGAAGTTACATATTTTTGTCACATATTTCGTATTTTCATCCCGAATCAGCTCCTAATCCTCTTTCTTTTGCTCCAAGACTCAATCTGTCAGATATTTGTTCCTGAAATATAATAACTTGCAATTGAAGTAAAATAATTCTAAAACGGAAATAATATTAAATAAAACGAAATCAAATCTAAATAAAACATACTCAAATAATATATTAAAAACACTAACTTATTGACTCATCACTAAGATATAAAGTCTTAGTGGAGAGGAAAAATTATGCCTTTTTTGTTGACTTTGAATATGAGAGTCTACCTGACTATTGTATTCATTGCAACAAAATTGGGCACTATGTTGATGTCTGCAGATTTGCTAACAAGCCAGATGGTAACACTGATGCAGATAAGTCAAGGAAAGTTAACTAGGAGACTAGGAAGGAATATGCTCCAATTAGAGATGGAAGGAAAAAAACATGGTAGCAATGATGACAATCCTATTGTGATCAATGGTAACAATGAAAGGAACAATATTGATCCTCTAGTCAATAAGGGAAAGTCCCCCATCAGAGATCTACAAACAGATAAAGCTGGCACCAGTAAAGAAGTTGATAACCTCATACCAGAGCAATCAAATAGATTTGATTCTCTTGTACTTGTTGATAAGGAACACAATGATGATAATAGGGATACAATGAGAAATGCAGACATACAACTTGAAGCTAAAATAAATCAAGTGATGCAGGACAACCAGTTGAATGCAAATGACAAATATGGCAGAAATGATGATGAAGATCACAGCTCCTCCTGCTCAGAATTTGTGGAAGCATCTAATATGGAGAACTTTGAGGTACAAGTTGATATGAATGAGGTAAAGTCTGATACTCCAGTTCCTGCTAATTTACAACAGTTAGAAAGAAAGAATAAAGCTTTTTTGGATCAATCTTGGGCAAATATTGCTGACAATGATGAAGCAGAACACAGATTGTTGAAAGATTTGGAAAAATAAGAAGTATTTTATATTGTTAATGATGGCTTCCAAGTTGTTAAATCCAGAAACAAGAAAAACATTGCAGTGAAGAACGGTTATGCCACTAGAGGTAAAACTGTTAACTTCAAACCTTTTAAATGAAGATCATCTATTGGAACATAAGGGGACTGGCCAATTCCCCCTCTAAACTGGCCCTCTATAGACTAATCTCTTTACATAAACCTGACTTTATCTTAATAGCTGAACCCTGGATGAAGTTTGACAACTTCCCTTCATCTTGGCTCAATAGATTAGGTATTAAGCTTTTCTCCTGTAATCTCAGAGAAAATATTCTACCTAATTTATGGTGTTTTTGTACAAATTACATTAACCCTATTGTTTTAGACAAAGATGATCAACAAGTGTCTTTCTCTTTCATGTTGGATAACAAAGAATTCTTTATGTCTGCCATTTATGCTTCCACAAATCACATAAGAAGAAGAAACTTGTGGCAGAAGTTATCTCTGCTTCAATCTAATCATGATGCACCTTGGTGCTTCATAGGGGATTACAATGTTATTTTAGGTGCTCATGAATATTGTGGTCACTCTTCACCTGCTAGATTGCCAATGGAAGAGTTCCAAACATGGACAGATAACCATAATCTGCTCCATATTCCAACCAGAGGCTCTGAATATACTTGGGACAACAGGAGGCCATGTAGAAGACACACAAAGAAAAGATTAGACAGATCCATTTGTAACCAAAATTGGATTGACAACTGCTCCAACATTTCTTGCACCACTCTTCTTAAAACCAGTTCTGATCATTACCCTCTACTGCTAGAATTCAACAATACCATTCATCAATTTCCCTCAAGTTTAAAATTTATGAAAATGTGGACTCTTCACAACAATTGCAAACAAGTTGTTCAAGACTGTTGGAATGTGAACATTGCTGGCTGCCCTATGTACATTCTCAGCACCAAACTCAAGTTGTTAAAGAACAAGTCGAAGGTTTGGAACAAGGAGGTATTTGGAAATGTCCATGCTTTAGTATATGATGCTGAGCAACATCTGGCCAACATTCAAAACCAAATTCAATTAAGTGGTCATTCTGATCATTTAATGAATGAAGAGAAAAAAGCTCAAACCAACTTAGAAGATGCCCTTAACAAACATGAAACATTCTGGCAAGAAAAATCTAAGCTTAGATAGCATGTGGATGGTGACAGAAACAGGAAATATTTTCAGAGTAACGACCATCAAAAACAAAACTAAGATCATTTCCTCCATCAGAGATAGAGATGAGATTATTTCTGATCGACAAAAAATCTCTGAACATTTTGTTAATTATGAGCAATGTTATATTTATCAGTGAGAAATATATTTTATACTTTTTTCTGTGTGCTGTTTATTTTTTATTTTTTATTAGTGATAAATCTTTGTACCATGTCCTGTAGGTTTTTGTCCCATATATTTTCTTAACTAACATTGGGTACAAAATATTTCTATAAAATATTTGATTATTTTATATACAAAAATCTGTTAAAATATTCAAATTATTCCCATTGTGATTTTCTTTTTTAGAAAACTCATTGTCAATCTTATATGCTTATATTTGCGTGTATAACAATATTGTTCCTGTTTTAATGTTGACAACATAAAGTGACATTAAATTTAACTCATTAGTTAGTGAAAAATATTTGTCAGGTATATACGTTTTATAATAATATTAAATTACCTTAAAAATAAATATTAATTTTGTTAAGGAAAACATATAGCATAAAAAATTAAAGGATAAAGAAAATTACTTTCCAAGTCTACAACTTTGTTATTAGAACATAACATAATTAAACATAACTAATCAGTTATACTTACTTTTTCTTTATTTCAATTATACTTGCTTTTTCTTTATCTCAATTATGTTATTGGATAAAGAAAGATGAAGGTAGATTCAAATTTTTTTGAATCTGACTTTGAGAGTGGGAAGAAATGGGAGAGAGTGAGGTAAAGGGAAATAAGGAAGAAAAGAAAGAAAAAAAAGAGAAAGAGAACGTCGTGTGACAGAAGAAATTACAGTGTTTTGTGAAAAGCGATTTTAAGGATTGAAAATGACTAAAGTAACCCCTCTATATGAATATGGTTAGTTATTGAGGCATGGGTAAAATTAGAAAAAAGTGAAAAGTTGAAATGGATGAATTCTAAACCATAAGAAGCAGTTGAAATTTCAAAATTACCCAATAAAACAGTTAAATTTTTTATTTTAATTGGGGTAGTTACGTTATTTTGATAGACATTTGTTTTTATATATAGATAGTCGAAGATTGTTGTTGGTGTCATTAAAAAAATAAGAATTAAGATTATAAATTTTTGTTATATTGTTAGTTTCATTGAAATAGATAATCATTGTTAGTTTGATTTGTCATAATTTGAAGGTAAAAAATATTTATATTTTTACTTTTAATCGAAATTAAAATTTCATAAAAAAAACACCGTTCATAATTTTTAAACGTCGGCGCAATAAAAATAGCGGAAAGATGGGCACGTGAGTGCCCGTCTTTCCGCTAGTATTAATAAAAAAAAGTATTGGTCAAATTACACTTGTGGTCGTCTTTAAATTATTTAATTATAATAAGTTTGTCATTTAAATTATTTCCATTCCACTTACGTCTTTTAAATTATTTAACTGTAACAAGTTTGTATTTTGAGAAAATTACACTCACCTCTCTTGAGTTTTAGTCAAAGGACACATACAGCCCCTCTAGTTTTAAAACTTAAACTAACCACCCTTGAGTTTTCATCAATTAGACAAACAAATCCCTTCCATACTAACACTGTTATTTATGTTAATATTCCGTTAATTTTTAGTTTTTAGAATCTGATATGTTTGTTAACTTGATTATGTGTAATGGCCGTAGGGGTATTCATGGGTTGGGTCAACCCAGAAAACCCTGTCAAACCCACCTAAAAAACCCAAAAAATGGGTTGGGTTGGGTAATTGCGTGGGTATGGTTTATAAAAATAGAAAACCCATAAAAATAAATGGGTTTCAGGTAAAACCAGACGTAAACCCAAAAAATCCACTTACTCAATAACGTTAATATTTTTTATCTTTATTTTCATAGGGTAGAAGAATGTTATATTTTCAAAACATACATTGCACCCTATATATTGAAAATCAAAACATATTAGAGTTACAAATTAATATGTTGCACTTTTTGGTTATTTTGATACTAATGCAATTTTATGTAATGCAACTTTAGTTTGTTGCAAGTATTTTTTGATGAAGTTTATTATTTGATATTCTATGATGCATAAAATTATACTACCTCCGTCTCTAAATATAGGAGCCTTTTGCAAAAATCATGGAGATTAAGAAAGTTGGTTGTAGTATCAAATTTGTATATAATTACTATTGTTTTTACAATTTTATCCTTAAGAGAGAGAGAGAAAGAGTTAATTTATGTTTTCAACATAATATTTATTGTTGATTGAAGAAAAAGATGCAAAATAAATAAGGGTATTGATGAGTCAATAATTAGTGTTTTTAATATAATATTTGAGTTCGTTTTATTTATATTTGAGTTTGTTTTATTTAATATTATTTCCTCTTTAGAACTATTTTACTTCAATTGCAAGTTATTTAATTTCAGGAACAAATATTCTAAAGATTGAGTCTTGGAGCAAATTAAAGAACAGGATTTGGAGCTGATTCGGGTTGAAAATACGAAGATTCGGTACAAAAATATGACATCCCCCAAGTTAGAGACTTGGCACGGCCCGTGCCACCAGCCACACGGCCGTGCCAGCCTTCAGGATTCCTTTTGCTACTTTTTGCTTCATGGACAAGTTACCTATTAGTTTACTTCTAACCTAAAAGCCCGTGGTTTCTTGTGGAACATTCTAGTGATATATTTTCTTAGGGCTTAAGTCATTGTAAACTATAAATAGAGTAGTTAGCTATCACAACAATTCATCTTTTGTTCTTGGAATAAAAGTTCACCTTTATTTTATTTACTTTTATGTTCTTCTTCTTCTTCTCTTCTATTCTATGTCTACAATGAACGTGAGTGAATAGACTCTTCTTGTCTTGGAATTGTTGGATAAGTCTAATGAGGTAATCCTAATCAAACCAAGTCTTAAACCCTAATTTTATGTAAACCTAATTTCCAATCTATTTCACCGTTCTTATAATTAATAACAAATATTAATCGATGGATCGAAAGATGAAGTTTATTAGTTGTTATTGATTCATCACAAATATTAAGCGATGGATCGAAAAATGAAGTTTTAATATTGAAACAAGTGAATATAGACAAGGATTGCAAAACATGAAAATAGTCTAGCAAACCTTGAGACAATAGAGTTTCGAGCTTCAAGGATTTCAATAGCAATCAACCGTGAAAATAGGCGTGGTTGCTAGAGAAACACATTCACTGAGACCGAAAGGAAATGTGATAGGCTAAAGAGAAACTTGTCTTTAGAAAGAAGGTCTAACATAAAGTTCTAGGTTTAAGGTTTGATTTGAGAAGGGTTTGTCACCATGACGGACCAATAATCCCAAGACGCTTTTATTTTTATTATTTTCTTTTAATTAAAAATCCAAACTTTATAACTCAAAATTCTTTTCTAACCATTGTTGAAAGTTAACTGAATTCATAACTCCCTGTTGGAACGATACTCTATTTTTACTACTTCGGTAGAACCGTGCACTTGCGGTTTTACTCATCAAGTTTTTGGCGCCGCTGTCGGGGAGTTATTGTAATTTGATTAAATTTTTAATACCGGTTAGATTGAAAGAAAAAAAACGAAAAAAAAACTTTTTCCTTATTTATTTATTTTTATTTCAAAATGTTTTGATTAAGGGCATGACTCAAAACCTTTATCAATGGACTTTTTCCCCCGTTTCACCACCTTGTAAAGTTTATGGAATATTTGGTCATAGTAGTGTTGAATGTCAAGTAGGTAGTGTTGTTAGAAGTCCTGAGCAAGTAAACTATGCTGAATATAATCAAGGGTTTAGGAATAACCATTTTTTTTCAAACCCGTCAAAATCTTTTTGGACAACAAACAGCACCACTCGGTTTTGCAAACAACCAAAGAGTACCTCAAAAATCCGACTTGAAACTTTTGCTAGAAAATCTTGTATTAGATCAAACTAAGCACAACCGAGAATTTAAAATCCAAGCTGGAACTTTGAATGACTCTCCACATTGTTTTGCAAATAACCAAGGAGTCCCTCAAAAATCCGACTTGGAACTTTTGCTAGAAAATCTTGTATTAGATAACACTAGGCATAACCAAGAATTTAAAATCCAAGCTGGAATTTTGAATGACTCTCTCGATAGGCTTTCCTCAAAAGTGGAGTCTCTTTGTACTCACAACAAAATGCTAGAGACTCAAATCCCTCAAGTAGCCTCTCCCTCCCAAACCTCCGGAATCTTTCCAAGCTAACTTGAAGCTAACCTAAAGGGTCAAATGAATGATATTATACTTAGAAATGGTAGGCAATTAGAGGATCTCGTTGTGGAAACCAAGACAATTGAGGTTGAGGCAGAGAGTGAAAAGCCACAAAGTGAGAAAGTTGTAGTAGAGAGGGAAAAGCCACAAAGTGAGAAAGTTGTAGTAGAGAGTGAAAAGTCTAACATATCACCACCATATGAGCCAAAAAATTCCTTTCCCGCAAGGGTTTGATAAGTCCAAGTTAGATGAGCAGTTTAGGATATTTATTGAAATCATTCAAGACAAATTGCCATCTAAACTTAAGGATCCAGAGAGTTTTACCATACCATGTGTCTTAGGATCCGAGACTATAGAAAAAGCTATGTGTGATTTGGGAGATAATGTCAGTTTGATGCCATTGTCCCTTTGTGAAAGATTGGGTATAGGGTAGAGAAACCTCTTGATTGTCAAGCTAATGACTTTAAACGAGCGCTTTGTGGGAGACAACCCACGAGTTTAATTTCTTTTATTTTGTTTGTTTTGTGTTGTTTTAATTTGTTTTGTAGGTACTTGTCCAAATATGATACGAAAAAATGAAGAAAATTGAGCCTAGCATGACAAGGATAACTCTCCTGTGTTATTCTCTCTTCTTTACTTATTTATTTTACATTATAATCGAGAGTGCTCTGGTCCTAAACTAATCTTTAATATTATCTTGCTAATTAATTTAATTACTCTCCAGAATAATCTGTTCCAAATTAATCACAACCAAATTAATCCAGAGTTCTCTGGTCCTCAATGAATTATTACTTTATCAATTATATAACTGCCTCCAGAATATTCTGGTCCAAGATAAAACAATTGCATGAATACTTAACAAAAAGTTGAAATCAGCTCATAATATTATTTACCATTTTATCTTTATATTAATCAATTTCCAGAACATTCTGGTCCTTGTTAAAATAACCTTCTAAATTAGCTTAAACATATTTTTTCTCATTCTGCTTATATAATCATTCTTCAAATTATTTTGGTTCTATATATATCAAATCTTACTTGTTTAAACTAATATATTAACCAAGAACGTTCTTCAGTATATAAACTTGATTTAAAGTTTCAGGAATAATTTTAAAAGGGTCACAATTCCAACCCCCCCTTTCTTGCGACGATTATTGCTACTTCATATGCAAGAAATGAATTTGAAATTGTTCCCTCGTAGGACAATAAACAAATCAAGCAACAGATCGTTGGTGATGATCAAGCTTCAAAAACGACTCTTTTTGATGTGCTGGCAATCATCAACGTCTCTTTCACACCTCTATATAAAGGAGTGAAGACTTAAAGATTATAAGAGACCCAAGAACAATTTACAAGCGCCAAAACTCTGCTAAATTGTTTTCACATCAAAGTTTCCAAAGACATTATAACCAAAAGACATTATTATTCTTGGGAACTTGTACACTTTTCAGCAGTTTTGGCACTTGTAAACTGCTGAATTGTTTTCACATCATGTTTGCATTGGTTTAGGGTTTAGGGAAAGATAGAGAAAATAGAGAAACTCTATAACATTCTCAAAGAAAGTTGTTATTATTTGAATGCTTGAATGATAAAACACATGGTGGTGAATCATACTTATACTACTATAGTAAGACTCCATATTGTAAAATAGAAAGATCTAGCAACATTGATTACAAGAGAAATTCTATAGATATGGATACTCTAGTTCATATGACTAGAAGGATCTAGAAAACTTAAGACTTTCCTAGTGCTTAATCTTATCTTATTTTGTAGAGTGTCTATAAACAACTTCCTTAATGTTCTTTAGTATTCTCTATATCTAGAGACTTCCATATGATTCTTCATCATTCCTTATCATAAAGTATATATCCTTTGGATATTTTCTACCTTTGGAGAAGTAAGAGGTTAGAATGATAGTTGCATTATATTTGAGTGGTTGTAATACCACATTGATATTTGAACTTATTAAAGGTTATAATGATGATAACATCAAATGTGAGTGGTCATAATATCATAGTAGAGTGGTCTTAGTACCATAATTGATTTATTTTAGTATTAAATTAAGAATGGTCTTAGTACGATAATAGAGGTGTAATTCTCCAACGATTAGCCACAGTACAATAGTTAATCGTACAGTTGTAATCGAGTTTGTTTTATCTTGGAGACGACGTGGTTGATAGGTTGTCTTGTATAATTTTTGACAGTGCCTCGAAACATATTAAAGAGAGCGACCTGATTATAACTCAACTCAGTACTAACTTCGATGGATGTAAAATGTCAACATGTTTTCCATTGTAGCTTAGACATTTTTTATAAATATATAAACATATAAAGAAGAAAAAGAAAACACGTGTTGGTGTTAGGGGTGGCAAAAATACACATGTCCGCAGGTAAAATCCGTCACGGACACGAGACATGTAGCTAAACGGGTAGCCACGGATATAATAAAGGCTTAAATATGGTAGCCGTCCCTGCAAATATGCCTCGTTTAAGTTTTGTTCCCTGTAAAAAAAAAATTTTGATTTTGGTCCCTGCACAATTTTTTGTTTTTTAAAATAGTCCCTCCAGGGACTATTTTCAGAAACAAAATTTTTTGCTGGGACTTGTTTAAAAAACAAAATATTTTGCAGGGATCAAAAACTACAAAATGGGTCCAGTCATCATGTGCCACGTATACAAGTCATCACAAAAATGGGGTCAGGGACTATTTTAAAAAACAAAAAATTTTGCAGGGACCAAAATCAAATTTTTTTTTTTACAGGGACCAAAACTTAAACGAGGCATATTTGCAGGGACGAGTGCAATATTTAAGCCTATATTTTATATCATAGTGTTATAATATGATAGTGTTATCTATATATTTTTGACTGTATCTATATATGTATATTTTTTATCGTATCTATCTATATCTTCAAAATTCTCAGATCGAATGTCATGATCGGAATTTGAATCACGACTCCTCTACATAATTGTTTCAGTTTCCAATGACTATTGTTCATCTCGTCTATTTAAACAAAAACAACAAACGAAACCGTTAGTAAAAACAAAGAAGTGGAACCTGAGTTAGCTTAGTAAAATATATAATTAGAATAGGTCGATTGTATTTTATATCATAATTTGCTTCTTAGATGTGATTTTCTTCCATTAGGAAATAGTTATGAATCAAGTACAAACATTAGGGTGGTAGATAGGCCCATATCTAGAAACGAAGTTGATGAAGATATTGTTAGTGGAACCAACAAGTTAATTAGCGACATCATACTTATAGATCCATTCCAACGCAGTATCTGACAAGTACATATCAACTCGTTGATGATCCATCCATTGATTTTATTTTCATGAAACAAAGATGGTACAAGCTTTATAGTTTGACGGAGGAAGTATAGCGAATGGGGTGATAGTTGAGGAGAAAGTGTTTAATTAGAAATAAATTTATAAAATTATTTTTTAGTTAATTTATTCTTCTCACGTAATCAAAATCAGGAGGAACATTAAACTGGTGTAGTAAGGGATTCATGGATTAAAGGTATAATCATGTTTGAACCGGTTGTAATTAAATAATGTATTTATATTGATTTTAAATAATTTATACCAAGAAAATATAAATATCAAACTTTTTTTTTTATAATATTAAAATTGAAAACTATAAAGTAATTGATTCTATTGTTATATAAGAAGAAAAAATTTCTTTTTAATTGTAATTCTAATTCATTGTAGGCTTTATTAATTTAATTTGTTAAAGACCAAATAAATTTTATCGGAAAAAAAAATAAAATATGAATGGTACAAGTTCTTTTATACTAATGGATTGGTACTGCACTACCACAAACTTACAGTAGAGATTAGAATATATCATCATTCTCACACTCCAAACAATTGCACCTAGCATCTGTAGTAGCACTAAAATCAGCACAAGATACTAATTAAAATTGGCTTGCAATTATAATTATAACCCGAATGAAAATAAAATAGTAGAATTACAATTGTAAGAAACTCGCGAGAACCTTCAAACAATTTTACACCAACATCACTTATATTTCATCATTTCTCCAAAGGTAGTAAGTTGCTAAAGTTAAGTGTATTCTCGGTTCTAATTTTTAAAATCCATATAATGTTAAAAATGAAGGTTTTCTACATTAGTAGTATGTTCTTAAATTCTCTCTTAGTTTTTGTACAAAAGGAGGCCTAAAAAATTTAACGAAAATTACTAGGCGTGTATGCCTCGAAAATGTTTTCCAACATAATACTCTTGAGCTCTCTGGGAGTGGCCTCTAAAAAAAATTGAGTGCTATGCAATGTGAAACTAAATTCACCTCTTTTACATCCAATAAAAGAAGTTGTGATGTTGTAATGAAGGAAACTCAAAAGGCGTATTTAGGCGGATAGAGGCCACTACAAGAAATTTTGTGATTACCCAAGGCCAAAAGTCGTTATTAAGTAAACAATGTTGTGGGTAATCTTAGTTACCCAAGGCTTACCGAGGGCCAGGAACCGTGGAAAAAGTATCATCAGTAATGTTACCCACAACCAAGCCCCGCCAAAGATATGTGATTGTTGAGTTATTTTACCCACGGCTAAACCTTCGATAACATAAAGTAAAAAATATATATAACTGGCATACATTCCATTTCATCCATAATGCAACAATTATGAAGATTATGCATTGTGTGATAACTCTAAAGTTTCAATGATACAAGAAGTCAACTAAAACAAATTGTAATAATTTTATTATATAACACATACATCTCTAGTTATTCCAATACATTCTAACAAGGAGCTATTTTGACGATTTTCATAAATGTGAAGATACATATCTAGTTCATTCGAACAAGGATTGAATATTTTACTTGTACCATGTGCTATGGCATAAATCTCTAGACCGTCATTCTAACTAGGAGTTGAATATTACGTGTACCACATGCTCTGTTATGCAAAGTCCATTCCCTTTAGCAACATTTTATGTAACGTTATTGTTGGATTAATTATTTAATTTATCAATTATGGATAGACAATAATCAATTATTATAAGTTAATATTATATTATAAATTATGGTCTATTGTATTAAGCACTAATTAATTGATGAATATGTGTGATTGAGCTATTCTTTCTAAATGGACCGTGATGGGTTGGACCATTTAGCTAAGTCCAATGAGAGGTCCCTGCCCTCAGTCGTTTAGCTATTTAAACGTCATCCCATCAGACGGTTAAACATTCTGAACATTCTCGTGCTAAACGGAATGAGGGTAGTCATCCCTCTCATCCTTGTGACAGTTATCCTTCATCAACCTAATTCAAAGGTACACAATCTCTTTATTTATTCTTTATTATTGATGATATGCTATAACTTGTATCTAATATAATTCATGGCTAAACTGTTAAAGTTTTATCAATTGGTATCAGAGCCAAATAGATACGATTTATGGCTATCGTTATTTGAATCATCGTTCTTGTGATTGTTTAGTGGCATCGTAGAATCATGTTATTGTTAAATTAAATAATCATAGCATGAATCTAAATACTTATCGGCTATTATTTTCGATCATATGCATAAATTGATTCATAAATTGCTAAACGTTATCGTTGTTAAACACTATTGCCATTTTCTCTCCTTTTTGCTATCGTTTTGGCAATAATACTGGTGAGATATATGATGTGGTCCTGTAATCCAAATAAATTGTTGTTTGAATAACTCTATCCTTATTAGATCAATTTGATAGTAAGTCAAAAGGCCTATTTCAAGAGTTGATTATGGCCCCGTTTGGATAAACAGTTTATATAGATGCTTATAGCATTAAGATTTATAACATTAGAGCTTACATCATAAGCTCTTATACTTGATAAGCTATTTATGTTTGGATATGTACACTAAAAAGTACTCAAAAAAATATTCATATAAGAAAAATATTATTATTCAGTTTCATTTTGTTACGTAACAAAAAAAATAATAAAAATCTTCCTTAAAAAAAAAAACTTTGTTACGTGTGTTAA
>Ga0315913_1007905_pt1 | contig 12673 bp, 6 predicted proteins | sample MpolsnodulesMG_FD_207736 | JGI IMG/M metagenome (GOLD analysis project Ga0315913, IMG submission 207736) | Medicago polymorpha root nodule microbial communities from Los Angeles, California, United States - small nodules | ecosystem: Host-associated > Plants > Roots > Nodule | place: USA... | reverse complement strand
GGAGGATGAACTTGTTAATTGTTAATGTTTTGCACTTTTGTTACTTTAAGCTTTAGAGGCTTAAAGTGTCGGTATCCTTGAATTTTATTAGTATTTTTTGCAAATATGTTTTATGTTTTGCTTAAGACTAGTGACTTTTATTTCAAATTAGGAATACTTCATGAATTTTGAGTAATGTTTAAGGAATTTTAGTATTTTTTTTAACAGTATAGTATTTTAATATTAAATATATTAGTGTCCGCGTCACCGAAATAGCGTCCGCTACGCGCCCGCACCCCGCGCCACGTCGCATTTCCGCTTTGACAACAGAGAGGCAGATCGCAATTAAGGTGGAATTACCAACCCACCCCCTCACATTCGGGGTGGGATTTCCAACACACCTGAGGTGGAATCACCAACCCACCCCCTCACTTTCGGGGCGGGATTTCCAACAGTTAGGTTATAGTGTGTTACATTTTAAAGTCATGTGCCAAGACAATCGTCAAAATATAATAAACAATTTCTCAAAAACAACAGGAAACATTATCATTCACTTCCCAAATCCCATACACAAGCCCGTTTTAAAAAAATGCAATACACTTTAGGATGCAGGCGTTATAACATCAAAATGAGCAATAAGTAACAAACTTAATCCAGTAAACTACTGGGCGTGTTTAATGTACACAACAGGCTGATAACACAGTATCAACAAACATGTTCAACCTTCATTTAAGAGGTTGTGACCTACGAATTCTTCAATTAAATCAGTATGGAACATAATGCACAATCTAAAACATCTATGTAATACAACAACAACAACCAAGCCTTTTCCAACTAAATGGGTTCGGATACATGGATCAAATTATGCCATAAACCATCTATGTAATATCAGAAAGATAAACATTCAAAAAAAAAAAGGGTTTGGTAATTTGTAAATCTGGCCTATCATTTACAAGGCTTGGTCATGAAGCCATTTTCAAGCATCTCAAAATCAAATTAAGCACAAGGAAGCACCATTCACAAACCTGTAAGGTGAAAAGCCTATCTTCAAATTGCACTTCTTTGGTTAAGAAGTCAGCTCCAATGGTTGCCTTGTACTGGTTACTAAACTTCTTATTCACATATCTAAAATATATAGGTTAAGAGAAACACAAAGACCGCATATTTTTAAAGCATAGCCCTAAACAATACTAAAACCTCAGAAAATTGCAGGGAAAATTGAAAACAAATATAGAATCAGTGCTGTCAGTTACAGATCGCAGAAAATGGCGACTTGTTCAAATTCCGCTATGCAAAAGTGTTAATAGCACCGCCATAGCTGTTATGGAGCAATATTTTGCACTGAACAACGTATTGTGGAACAATAGCGATTTGTTCAAATCCAACTATGCACTGGTGCTATAGCTCCGGAATAGTCGCTAATTAACAACACTGTACAGAATACTGACTTCCTATACAAAAATTGAAGGATACTGATTCATCAAAGACGTCTTCCCCACCCTACAAATCATCAACAACACTACGATGTTAAAAAAAAAAACTAGAAAAAAAAAACTGGTAAATACAACAGATAATGCAACTCATAAATCAACTTAACATTAACATGGTTGAAAGTATCCAAACAATTCTATAAATTAAGTTACTTTAGATATGATTCTTGTGATCCAAACAATTATAAGAAAAATTCACCTATGCATTAAGCTACTCGAGATACTCTGTAGCACCGACACTTCTGAACAGACGTGTGTCCAGTGCCCAACATGTGTCACTTTCGGATACATGTGTCGGTACATGACGCATGTAATTACGTTGTTGAATTATGTCATTTTCTCAAATTATCATTGGTGTTCATATGTCAGTGCCATGTCTAGATATTATTCTTGAGATCTAAACAAGAATAAGAAATTCACCAATAAATTAGTTACTTATAGCTATAATTCTCGTGATCCAAACAAGCTAAGATCCAATTTTGAGCTTGCATATCAATAATTGAGTTCAAACAAAGATCGAAGAATAAAAATAAGCAGAAGGAAACAAAATTGCATAAGATCTGTAGAATATGATAATTATGATTATTGGAAAACCCTAAAATTGAAGAGTTCGAGAGACGAACCCGCTGTCACCGAGAATGATGACTTTCAAGAGCGTTCTTCTACGGGAAGGCATCGTTCAGATCGGATGAAGAGTTAACCGCTTTGGTATGTGTTTTGTGATTTGACTTCAACTGCGACTCTCTCTCTCTCTCTCGCACACCGTCTTCAACTCTGTTTCTCTCTCTCTTTCTCTCTCTATCGCAAATCTTAAGGAATATTCTACTACAACTGACAGCTGTGATCCAAACACATCATTAGTCGATAATAACAACAAAAATTTTGTTCGTAAAAAAAAACAAATATTTTTATTTTTTTTAACTTAATTTCAAATAACAATCTAGTAAAATCATGTTAAAGTGTAAAGTTATTAAAAGAAAAAAATATTATACAAATTTTCCGTCAACAAAAATCATATGATTAAATCAATCTTGTATCGATTTTTGAAATTCGACACAAATCATTATGATCCTAATCTTGATATTTTGTGTATATTATTGATCATTTTATCATCAATAGAATCACATACGTAGACTTAATGTATGTAATTAGTTAAAAATAAGAAAAGAGAAATTTTAAAGGTTTATTTGTCGTCCATGTAATGTTGACGAATTTGAGTTAGTCCCTCCTACACACAGAAAAATCTCCCAATTTGTCCTTGTAAAGTTTTTTGTTTTCGTCACTAATTATTCGACATGTCACGCAAAAACGTTGACATGACCACAATCTTGCTTCGTATTTTGACTTTTTTATTTTAATCTAGTATTTTTTTAATTGATTTTAGGAGTAAAATAAATGGGAAAATTCATCGGCAATTTTTTTATTCAACTCCATTTGCCACGTTCTTCATCTTCAACTCCATATTCATCAACTTCAACCTATAAATTCATAATTTCTACGTCCAAAAAAATAAAATAAAATAGAGACTAAGTTTGAATCAAATTGCCTCCATCATTCATTTTGCACCTTTTTCGTTTCCTTCAACACCATCTGCAAACCTAAAAGAAAAAAAATTGCAATCAAATCATTTCGGTAACTATATATCATTGAACCTACCATCTCATACCAAAACCTCAAATCAAATCCAAACTTGTCTAACCTAACATCATATTTTGTCTTCTTCTTTGTTATAATGTCGTCTTCTTCTTTATTTTCTACGAGTAGCTCTTGTTCTTCATCTTCGTTTTCTGCAGTTACAAAAATGGGAGGGAATTATTCATCTACATCGTTATTTGATTCATCGTTACTATAACAAAGACAAAAACGTGTTTGTCGTTGTGGTGTTACTTCTCCATTGGTTACTACTTAAACTCATGAAAAGTTTAGGCGAAGATTTCTTAGATGTGACCGCTACACATGGTGGTATGATGATGAAGTACTTAAGAGATTAGAGAAGATTATAAGGGACTTTTTGAAGAAGAAGAATAATGCAGTGATGAACAAGAAAATGAATTTTGTCATTGACATTGTGATTTTCGAGTTGATGTTGTTGTTATTATTGTTATGTGTTATTGTAATTTACATTAAGTTGGTTTAATCCTTTGTATTTTTTGTTGATAGTGTAAGGTTATGGTGTTGATGTTGTAAATTTTGCAACAGTGGAAATTATGTGTTGTTAAAGAAGAAATTATTTTTTGTGTTAATTTAATTTGGTATTGTTCATGTATATATTGTATGGTTTAATTTAAAGAGACAATGAAAATAATGTTTAAGAGAACATAACAATACAATCTTACAATAACTCATGTTCAATGAAATATAATCTTATAATATTACAACAACCTGTATACATGGCAACATAATCTTTCAAAACAATGTTCAATATAACATCTTGATACAACTTTATATAATATTATACATGAGGTTACACTTTGACGATGGATAAATGTAGATTGCAGTATCTGTTTATTACATGAGGTCATCTCTACAAGATCTAATTCAACTAGTGTGGTTCAAAACTTTCGCATTGAAGATGATGTGCTACTGTGATGTCAAGTATTGAGCATCTACACGAATCACATGATTAGTGGTTTCATGCAGCTGAACATGAGTGAATGGGTAAATGTGAATGTGGTTTCTAATATGATTAGTAACAGTTTCAATGTATTTCGTGGTAGAACTAGAAAAATTTATTGCGTCCGCCCGAAACCGAGCAACCCATCCCACTCAAAATCGAAACGGGCAGATAAAATGGGTTCGACGGGTCATACGTGTCAACACAAGCGGATTGAGATGGTTAAGAATGACTCGGTTCATCTTCCTTTTTGTAGCCCAGCGAAACGTGCAGCCGACCAACCATATATATATCAAGGTAATTAAAATCGGATAGGTTCAACCGGTTGAACTGAGAACTGGACCTATGTCTGGTTCGGTTGACCACAAAAACCATGTGTGCAAAAATTTGGGTCAGCAAACTGGAAAACCGGTCGAATCCTGGAAAAAAAAATTGGAAAACCGTCAATTTAGACGATTTTGGAGGTATGGCCGATTTTTTTTCTTTCAATAAAAGGTCAAAACTACTTGTTTTGTTATTGATGGATTATCATTTGTTATCCATCAGTTCCCCTTCCACACGAATTTTTGTTTGATGGTTGGACTTGGTCGTTCCCCCTACGTACGGTAACATTCTTAAAGTTTTGACTCTTGTTCTTGATGGTTAGACTTGGTGGTCTCTCCCCCTTCCTGCGAGGTGCGGTAACATTCTTAATGTTCTAACTTTTGTTCTTGATGGTTGGACTTGGTGGTATCCCCATCTTTCTAGAAGGTACGGTAATGTTCTGGCTCTTTTTGTGATTAGTGTCCATAACAACGGTTTGTGTGGGTGACATGTTTGAGGTTTTTTTTGTTGTTATAGTTTTTCAGCTACAGAGGCATTGCCTTACTTGTGTGTTTTCTAGACAGCTAGTGGTTCTGTTTTGGCTTTTTTGTTGTTTTTCTTTGATCTGTTGCAGGTTTGTTGTGGTGTGGAGTTTAATTTTTGGATTTTGATTCTTTTCTTCTTGACACCAGTACTTTCCTTCTTCGTCCTTCTCTCTCTAGGTTTATTTACCTATTTCTAATTATGGTTCCTTCTCTCTCTAAGCCCTAAACATCTCCTTTATAGATGTCACATGGGATTAGCCATGTGTGCACTCACTAACGGGAAATTAAGGCATTAGTGAAATTAAGGCATTTGACAGAAAGGACCACTAATACTAATAGAGATGTACATGTGGGACCAAACATAATTATTTTAGAGTTATGAAACCAAATTGAAAACAACAATTAAGTTGAAGGACCAATTGTTCAATTAAGTCTTTTTTGTGCATTTAATCATATATTGTACAAATTTAATTTATATACACCGATAATATAAAATTATTTTAAACATGAATCACATCAAGTAAATTACATGACGTCACTTTTTCATGTTAGTTCTTAAAATATGGTTAGAAACATCATACTTGTCACGATTTAATTGGATGTATATGTTGTGCATGTAAATTAATTTCATATTATACTCTCACAAAAACAAGGGTTAATTAAGTAAATAGTCCCTATAAATATTCAGAATTTTGTTTTTAGTCCCTACAAAATAAAATCACAGTTTTTAGTCCCTATAAAAATTTTCATCACCAATTTTAGTCCCTATAAAAATTTTCCATCAACATTTTTAGTCCCTGCCAAAAAATTTCATCAACATTTTTGGTCCCTAAAATGCTTAAGGAAAATGTCACAGAGACTAAAAAGTGTGATTTTATTTTGTAGGGACAAAAAACAAAATTGTAAATATTTATAGGGACTAAAAACTTAATTAACCCCAAAAATAAGTAGTTGTTCTTTTGTAACAAACCACTAGCAACCTAAAATGAAGTAGTTATGAATTAACTCCTAACATAAACCACAACAAGACAGAGAAAAATAAATAAAGAAACCCAAGAAACATGGCGTTCTTGTATATTTTTGACATTCACAATGTTAAAACATAAACTCATATTCATGTATATGAATAAACAAACAGAATCTGTTAGAAAGGATTTTCATTGTCACAAAAACCACGACTTTCAGCTTCGACCACAAAAAACGTTAGAGATAAAAATCGATTTAGAAGTATGAGAGCAAGACACTCATTCTAAAAGTAAATTCACGTTTTCAAACTCACTTTTGAAATATTACTCTTGTTCTTGAAGGTTGGACTTGCTCGTCTCCCCTATGGACGACAACATTCTTAAAGTTCTGACTCTTGTTCTTGATGGTTGGACTTGGTGGTCTCCCTCTCTTCTTGGGAGGTACAATAATTCTTAATGTTCTGACTCTTGTTTTTGATGGTTGGACTTTGTGGTATCCCCCTCTTCCTAGAAGGTACGGTAAAGTTTCTGGGTATTTTTGTGGTTAGTGTCCATGGCAACGACTTGTGTGGTGACATGTTTGGTTTTTTTTTTTTGTTAAAGTTTTTCAGCTATATGGGTCTTGCCTTACTGGTGTGCTTCTAGGTAGTTTGTGGTTCTGTTGTGTTTTTTTTCTCTTTTTTTTCTTTGATCTGTTGTGGGTTTATTGTGTTGTGGGGTTTAATTTTTGGATTTTGGTTATTTTCTTCTTGGCATCGTTACTCTCCTTATTCGTCCTTCTCTCTCTGAGTTTATTTACCTCTTTCTAATTCTGGTTCCTTCTCTCTCTAAACTCCAAACATCCCTTATATAGGTGCCACATGGGATTGACCGCGTGTGTACTTACTAACAGGAAATTAAGGCATTTGACAGAAAGGACCACTAATACTAACGGAGGTGTACATAAGGGACCAAACATAATTTTTTTAGAGTTATGGAACCAAATTGAAAACAACAATTAAGTTGAGGGACCAATTATCCAATTAAGCTTTTTTTTGTGCATTTAATCATACATTGTACATATTTAATTTATATACACCGATAATATAAAATCATTTTAGACATGAATTCCATCAAGTAAATTACATGACATCACTTTTTCATGTTAGTTCTTAAATAGAAACATCTCACTTGTCATAATTTAATTGGATGTATATGATGTGCATGTAAATTAATTTCATATTATATATACTCTCACAAAAATAAACTGTAAGAATAAGTAGTTGTTATTTTGTATCAAACCACCAACAACCTAGAATGAAGTAGTTATGAATTAACTCCGAACATAAATCACAACAAGACATATAAAAAAAAAATAAAGAAACCCAAGAAACATGACGTTCTTGTATATTTTTGACATTCACAATGTGAAAACACAAACTTGTGTTCGTGTATATGAATAAACAAACATAATTTGTTAGAAAGGATTTTCATTGTCACAAAAACTGCGATTTTCAGCTTCGACCACAAAAAACATTTAGAGATAAAAATGGATTAAGAAATATGAGAGCAAAACACTCATTCTAATATTAAATTCATGTTTCTAAACTCACTTCCGAAATATTGCTCTTGTTCTCGATGGTTGGACTTGCTCATCTCCTCCTACGTATGGTAACATTCTTAAAGTTCTGACTCTTGTTCTTGATGGTTGGACTTGGTTGTCTCCCCCTCTTTTTCTGGAAGGTACAACAACGTTCTGACTCTTTTTGTGGTTAGTGTCCATGGCAACGACTTGTGTGGTGACATGTTTAAGGTTTTTTTCTTCTGTTATTATAGTTTTTCAGTTACAGGGGCCTTGTCTTACTGGTGTGTTTTCAAGGCAGTTAGTGGTTCTTTGCTTTTCTTTGATCTGTTGCGGGTTTGTCGTGGTATGGGGGTTTAATTTTTGGATTTTGGTTCTTTTCTTCGTGGCACCGGTACTCTCCTTCTTCGTCCTTCTCTCTCTAAGTTTATTAGCCACTTTCTAATTCTGGTTCCTTCTCTCACTAAACCTTAAACATCCATTATATAGGTGCCACGTGTGCACTCACTAACGGGAAATTAAGGCATTTGACAGAAAGGACCACTAATATTAACAGAGGTGTACATGAGAGACCAAACATAATTTTTTTAGAGTTATGCAACCAAATTGAAAACAACAATTAAGTTGAGGGATCAATTGGTCAAACATTTTTTTTTTTTTTTGCATTTAATCATATATTATACAGAGTTAATTTAGACTTATTCAATCACCCGGTCCCTTATCTTAATTGATTGTTTCAATTTGGTCCCCTAACTATAATTTGTACCAATTTGATCCCCTATGTTTTGCTCTGTTACTGGTTTTAGCCCTTTCTGTTAGTTTCTCTAAAAAGAACGTTAACAGAAAGGACTAAAACTAGTAACAGAGCAAAATATAGGGGACCAAATTGGTACATAAGTTAACGTTTTTTTTTTAGAGAAACTAACAGAAAGGACTAAAACTAGTAACAGAGTAAAACATAAGGGACCAAATTGATACAAATTATAGTTAGAGGACCAAATTGAGACAATCAATTAAGTTAAGGGACCAGATGATTGAATAAGCCTTTGATTTATATACACTGATAATATAAAATTATTTTAAACATGAATCCCATCAAGTAAATTACATGACATCACTTTTTCATGTTAGTTCTTAAAATATGATTAGAAGCATTTTACTTGTCACAATTTAATTGGATATATATGCGGTGCATATAAATTAATTTCATATTATACATACCCTCACAAAAATAAACTATAAAAATAAGTAGTTGTTATTCTGTAACAAACCACTAACAACCTAGAACGAAGTAGTTATGAATTAACTCCTAACATAAACCACAACAAGACATGGAAAAATAAATAAAGAAACCCAAGAAACATGACGTTCTTGTATATTTTTGACATTCACAATGTGAAAACATAAGCTCGTGTTCGTGTATATGAATAAACAAATAGATTCTGTCATAAAAGATTTTCATTGTCACAAAAACTACGATTTTCAGCTTCGACCACAAAAAATGTTAGATATAAAAATCGATTTGAAAATATGAGAGCGAAACACTCATTCCAACAGTAAATTCACGTTTCAAAACTCACTTCTAAAATATTACTCTTGTTCTTGATGGTTGGACTTACTCGTCTCCCCCAACGTACTGTAACATTCTTAAAGTTTTGACTCTTGTTCTTGATGGTTGGACTTGGTGGTCTCCCCCTCTTCCTGGGAGGTACGGTAACATTCTTAATGTTCTGACTCTTGTTCTTGTTGGTTGGACTTGGTGGTGTCCCTTTCTTCTTGGAAGGTACGGTAATGTTTTGGCTCTTTTTGTGGTTAGTGTCCATAACAACGGCTTGTGTGGGTGACATGTTTGGTGTTTTTTCTGTTGTTATAGTTTTTCAGCTACACGGGCCTTGTCTTATTGGTGTGTTTTCTAGGCAGCTAGTGGTTCTGCTGTGGTTTTTTTTTTGTTTTTCTTTGATCTGTTGCGGGTTTGTTGTGGTGTGAGGTTTAATTTTTGGATTTTGGTTCTTTTCTTCTTGGCACCGACACTCTCTTCTCAAAGGGCTAAGAGCTTTATAATATACAAGGAAATAAACATCTAAGAAGAACAAATGGAAAAAAAACTTTTATAAATTTAGGTTTTTCTTGTTGCTTGACAAATGAAAATGTTAAACATTCTTCTCTATTTATCCCCCTCAATACCCCCCTCTTCCACATCAGATGCACCTTGAGGAGGCACATATCCTAAAGGGTACTCAATCAAAGGATTCAATTTGGTAGCTTCAGGTTCACATACAATATACATTGTGTTCTACATATAAGTGTACCCTACCATGCATTTAAGCTATTACTTTCATCCTTCTACAACCATTACGATCCCTCAAACGAATCAACTGATCCACTAGGTTAGGTTTATAGTACCAAAGAGCCCTAATCATGGGGTATCCTAAACGTTTTATAGTTGATAGGATTGAAAAAATGCTCAACAGTCAGGTTCACACTCTAAAACAGTTTCAATACCATCATAGGAAGCATGGTCAAACTCAACAACCCTCCCCCCATGGTGGAGCACAAATATAAATCTACCATCCTCAACCCACAATTCAAAAATCCTAATCCTAATTAGTGTGTTTTCAAAATTGGAAAAATTAACAAGATGGATAAGATAAGCATGGTTTTAAACACTAATTTACAAAAAAATGGATGATCTACATAAGAAGATGTTGAAAACACTCAAACATGTGTTTTTCAAAATTGTGTTTTTTCAGATTTCAACAAATAAAACAAACCCTAACCAGAAAAAGAACAAACCCTAACCAGAAAACGCTAAAACCAGATACCATAAATCAGTTTTTGAACAAACCCTAATTTTTTAAAGGTGAAGAAAACTAACCTCGACAAAAGCATCAACATCGAAATCGTCTTCTTCATCCATTTTCGTGTTCTTCGTCCTCGATTTTGTCTTGTTCTTCCTCAGATTCCTCTTTGAATGTTACATGGTTTGCCTTTTCTCCTTCTCCGTCATTCTCTCTCTAAGTTTATTAACCTCTTTCTAATTTTGGTTCCTTCTCTCTCTAAACCTTAGACATCCCTTATATAGGTGCCACGTGGGATTGACCACATGTGCACTCACTAACGGAAAATTAAGACATTTGACAAAAATGACCATTAATACTAACATAAGGGTACACGTGGGACCAAACATAATTTTTTTTAGAGTTATAAAACCAAATTAAAAACAACAATTATGTTGAGAGATCAATTGTTCAATTAAATCTCTTTTTTTCTTCATTTAATCATATATTGTACGGATTTAATTTATGTACATCGAAAATATAAAATTATTTAAGATATAAATCCATCAAGTAAATTACATGACATCACCTTTATATAGTAGTTCTCAAAATATGATTAAAAACATCTTACTTGTCACAATTTAATTGGATGTATATGTTGCATGTAAATTAATTTCGTATTATATATACTCTCACAAAATTAAACAGTAAAAATAAGTTGGATTCGGCATATATTTCTACTCATTATTCTTCTTCTTCATCTTTTCTTCAATTCTAAACTTCAGTGGTGCACTCGCAAAGGCACCTATACAAAAAACACTGCATAATTTCCAGATCTCAGAGATTCACCAACTTCTCCGGCGATGGCTCAGCCGCTTATCAAGAAAGACGATGACCGTGACGACGAAGGTAATTCATTCTTCCCACTTTTTCCGCTTTTCTCTTTCGCGCAATTCGATCTACTCTCTTCCGTGCTCATTTTCTAGATCCAATGCGTAATTTCTGTTTCTGATGGGAAATGCGGTACGGTTTGCGTAGATCACGATGGTTGAATTGAATTGGATTCGATTATTGCGTTTTTGAATTGTTGTCGGTTTATAGAAATTTGAGTTGATCTAATCAATAATCATGTAATTTGAAATGCAGTTTATTATTAATAACGTGCAAATTGCTTGTGTGAATTTGAACACGTTGATTAATAGCTAATTTAGATATTTTATAGCTTCTTTTCACATTTTTGTCACGATTAGTGCGTTTTTTTGAATCGTTTTATATGATTTTGGTTTGTAGTGATTTGTTGAAAATTGAATTGATCTAGTATGTAATTTGAAATGCAGTTCATTAGTAAGGTGCAATTGCTTATTTGAATTTGAACAAGTTTATGGTACCTAGTTGGTTTATAGAATATTTAGATATTTCATAGCTTCTTTTCAAACTTCGGTCACGACTCAAGCTGGTTTATTGTGATTACAAATATTATAATGTCAATATTTGTGGATTGATTCAGTTTTTATATTTGTTTAACAGATAATTATTCCCCGTTTTTGGGGATTGAAAAGGGGGCTGTTCTTCAAGAGGCCCGGGTTTTTAATGATCCGCAACTAGATGCCAGGAGATGTTCACAGGTTCTTTTATTATGTATTTATTTATCTATGTTTTCATTGTCTTAATGTATGAAGCACTGACAAGACAGACACGTCCACACCTGTAATAATTTGAAAAAATGAATTAATTGAACGTAATTACATGTGTCAGTGTAGAACAACGGGCATATCATCAATCAGAAGTGTCAGTGGTACATAGGTCTTAAATCTTAATCAATGGTTGATTTTTGACAGTGTGTGTTTATCTTTTTCTAGGTTATCACAAAACTGTTGTACCTACTGAATCAGGGGGAGACATTTACAAAGGTCAAGATCTTTTCCTTTTATTTCTTAATTAAAGATTGCATCTTATTTATATACGCACTTTGCAGGATTATGTTAGAGTTAATATGAATCCTTTTTCAGTAATTTTTTTCTTGCCTCATTTCATAGGTTGAAGCCACAGAAGTTTTCTTTTCTGTTACCAAGCTTTTCCAGTCTCGAGATCTTGGGTTAAGGAGAATGGTGTACCTGATAATAAAGGAACTCTCCCCCTCTGCGGACGAGGTTATAAATTCTCATGCAATTTATCTTGTTAGATTCACTTAAACGGCCCGTGTTTTACTAAATTCTGACTGTTCCATCTCTTTTATTTTTTTAAAAGGTTATTATCGTCACGAGCTCTCTCATGAAGGACATGAATAGTAAGACTGATATGTATAGGGCAAATGCCATTCGTGTGCTTTGTCGGATAACGGATGGAACCCTCCTTACCCAAATTGAGCGGTATTTGAAACAAGCAATTGTAGACAAGAATCCAGTTGTTGCAAGTGCGGCCCTAGTTAGTGGTATTCAT
>Ga0315913_1007904_pt1 | contig 12673 bp, 7 predicted proteins | sample MpolsnodulesMG_FD_207736 | JGI IMG/M metagenome (GOLD analysis project Ga0315913, IMG submission 207736) | Medicago polymorpha root nodule microbial communities from Los Angeles, California, United States - small nodules | ecosystem: Host-associated > Plants > Roots > Nodule | place: USA... | reverse complement strand
TTACATTTTTGTTTCTTGATTAATGAACTCTCAATACTTCATAGTAATGCATCATAAATTTGAGGAGAGGTGTTATAATAGGTTATCGAGCTTTTGTTGTTGGGCATTGCATATGTACAAGTTTGTAGTCTATTCATTTTAGTTTTTGCTACATGTTCTCTTTATAACTTTTATTTTAATAACTTATGTTATTCACATTAGTGAAACTCTAGCGCTAACGATACACATTAGTGAAAGTGTGAAACCTTTATTTTGATAAATTATGTTATTGACAAATGGTCAAAGGTCAACAATAACGTGAGATCCATAATATTTAATACCATCAAAATACGAATAAAAATATTTATAGGTGTTCTTCTAAAAGACTAATAACGAATTAGATGGCTAAGTTAATTAATTAGATGATAATAATAATCAATGAAATGAGTAACAGAAACTCGTAAAATAATTGATTAGGCCTCGTAATATTTAAATAGATCTATTTTTTTCTTCAATTAAGTGATGATCTGAACCCAAAATATAATATAAGTCATGATTTGTTGAGATAACTATAGTTACACACGTGTTAAGTGTAATTGAGGTCTATAAAAGACAATCCATGTACTCATCACTCTTAATCTTTTTTAATACAATACGAGTTCTAAGGGTTTTCCATATGTTTCTTCCTCTCACTCGTATTTCTTCTATGAAGCTAATCTACATCTCTATGATCCTATCATTTCTAGTAGATTAACTAATATCCTTGATCATTTCTGATTTGAATGTGTTCCTTGCAAGACTATTATTTTTTTCACCCTATCACCTTCTCGTGCGCTCTGTGTTTTTTACAAAAAATGCCCCATGATTTTCGGATTTTTAGAATCCGAACTGAGTTTTTCCTTTGTTATAGGATTAAAAATGAGTTTTTCACAATTTTGGATTTTATAGTCCGAAAACCTTAAAAAATAGGGCGTGTTCCTTTTTTTTTTCTTTCGGATTATTAAATCTGAACTGCCCTGAACACCCTTTTTTAAGGGAAAAACAGTTCGGATTATATAATCTGAACTGTATGAGCACAAATTATGAGTATGTTTGTAACATGGATAATTAGTTTAAGGACAATATTAATCTTCCTAACTCTCATCCTTCTGCTTTAGGTCATTGTTAGCTATTCTTAGTAAAAAATCAAGTTTTTGGGCTACTTGATCAAATTGCTCCCAACTTCCCCAGAAAATCAGAAGAAAAAAATAAGGATCAAGACTCCCCTATAAGGAACTTCTTATGGAATTCCACTCCTCAAAATCCAAAATTACATAGTTTAGACACATATTTTTTTTTTCTCTTTTAATTTTTCATATTCTCAGAAAAATTAGTTTTATTTGATTTTTAGAATTTCTGGGTGGTATTTTTATATTTTTATGATTTTATTTAACAGGTTTTCAACATTGTTTACTTTGTTTTTTGGTTGTTTTTAAAAGCAAAATTCAAAACTGTTGAAATTGGAGAAATTTTGATTGCTGATTATACATAAGCATATTTCGTATTATAAAATCTGAATTAGTGAAAAATCATTTCGGATTTTAAAATCCTAAAATCGCATGGGCATTTTCGTAAGAAAAAAATAGGGTGTGCGATAATAGCCTAGGGTGGGAAAAATAATAGTCTCCTTGCAATTATTGTTGGGTTTAGGCCTTGTCAGAAATATAGAACTCGATTGAAGAATCTGGAATTTGCAATGGGCTTGGGTTACTCATCTTATATTTGGCCATTACTTTTCCCACCATAAGAGTTTCTCGCGCGCCCTATTCTAAATTCTAAAATCTGAAATGCATAGGGCGCGTGAGAAATTCATAGGGTGGGAAAAGAAACCGTACTTATATTTTGCATTTTCTATTTCTTTTATTTAATGTACCCCTTTGTTTTAGCTACAACATCTATATATATTTTGGGTTTTGTATTTCAAACTCTAGTAAGATTTCTCACCTTTAGTTTGAGGCGGGATGTTGAGATAACTAGAGTTAGGGTGTGTTTGTTTCAAGTTTATCAAATTTATTCCTATGAATAACATTCCTTGGAATATAAAGATGGGAAATTTATTCCAAGGTATTTAGGAAAAATATGTTCGGTTAACTTTATAATATTCCTATGAACCATAAAAATAGGGATTATAATAGGTAACTATTTATGAATTTATTCCCATCTCCATGGGAACTTTATTCCCATCCTTTTCCTTGGGAAATTTTTTCTATTCCCAGGAACATTTTATACCCGGGAATAAAATTTAGTAAACTTGTAACAAACATAGGCTTATGCATTTTTATGATTTTATTCCCAGGAATCTACAAATTAACTTGAAACAAACACACTCTTAGTGTTAAGATAACTATAGCTAGTAAAGGTAGCGGAGTTGGTTAAATGTTAAATAGAATTATAGTTAGTTTCACATGTGGTTAAGTGTAATTGAGGTCTATAAAAGACTATCCATGTACTCATTTCTCTTAATCTTTTTCAGTAAAATTCAGTATGAATACTATGGATTTTCTCTATGCTTCTTCCTATTAATTGTACTTCTATTATGAAGCTAATCAGCATCTCTTCGATCTTATCATTTCTGATTTTATTCTAATACACTTTGAAGTGTTTAATTGATTATGATATTAATTTAATTGATTAAGAGTTATAGTTAATCAATTAGAGGACGTTTTAAATGATTAAGGGTATTAGTTAATCTATTAGGTTATTGTTTTAAGTGGTTAATATAATATTTAAGTATTATTTGGAATGGTATCGAGGTATTAATATATCGATCCTAAAGGTTATCAATATCATATTCATATCATATTTTCTTAAAGGATGATAAGCGTGCATTATTAAGCCTGAACTGAAGTTATGATTATAAGATATTAATGGTTTATGGCATAAGGATTAGTATTCAATACTAGATGATTATTGATACTTGAGATAGATGAGTTAGTCACAGTTGATCATAGTGATGTCAACACTACTAAAAAAACAAAAATTAGTGAGGGATATTTAGTGAGGGAAAACGTAAAATCCCTCTCTAATTCCGTCACTAAATTTTGCGACCAAGGAATTTGTGAGGAACTTCATTTTTTCCGTCACTAATTTCACTCGCTAATTTTGCTTTTTCTAGTAGTGCAATATGTAAGAACAAAAATAAAAATAGTTTATCATCATCGTACGGGAAAGCTTTGATCGATAATCTTTAGACGTTAAAGTCTATTCTGCGGGAATTTCAGATTTCATCTGGTTTGAAGGTGAATATTTGAAAAAGCTGATAAAGGTCAATGTGTCATATTTGTTAGTATGAATGGCTTGTAGTTTTTTTTTTTTTTAATAAATTGTATGGAGCAACTGATTCCTTAAAAGTACCATGGTCTTTCAGTTGGGGTAAATCTTATAATTCTCTCTACTTGGGAGCCAATGTTAGAGAAGATTTGATAAATATTGAACTCTTAGAGTGTATTTGAATGAAGGAATATGTTGAGGTAGGTATATGAGTCTTAGGGGCTGGATTGCGACGATCAACGTTTTTTGAACTATATTCGAATATTATGAGAATTCGTTGGGATTTTTGTTTTTTGAGGACTGGGAGGGGGTAGAAATATTAGTTGAGTTATATGGAAAGTTGTTTGTCAACCTAAAAAGTAAGGGTGATTTAGGGATTAAAGATGTGCGTGTTGTCAAAGTGAGTCTTTTGGATAAGTGGAGATTGAACTTAATTTAGAATGATATGTCTTTGTAGAAGTAAATGTTTGTTGTGAAATATGGGGATCATGTTTTTAATAGGGTGGATTAGGGAGATGAATCATTTCCATACAACCTATATTATGCATAAAGGTGGTGGAAAGATATGTGTGCTTTAGAGGAAGTGGTTGAAAATAGGTGGTTTAGTGGTGAGGTTTTTAGAAGAGTGGGAAATAGATGTCTGACTAGTTTCAGACTAGATCAATTTCCCTCGGTTGTTTACTATTTCCAATCAAAAAGATTTTTTAAGGTGCGGGATTTGAGTGGGACGTAGAGTTATTAACTAGGCTTTTGGAGGTGTTGGAGAGGGTATGGTTGTCATTGGAGGAAGACAAGTTTGAACGACATACTAAACACAAAGGATCTTATATTAAAAATGGCGCTACAAGGAATAACAATGTTCAGAAGGTGTATTGGTTGATTTGGTATGCGAAGTTATGGGTCATTTAAAAGGCTAGAAATGAGGTAATGTTTAGAGATGAGTCAAAGGATCCCAAAGAATTGTTGGGTGAGATGAAAGTTTTGTTGTGCAGATAAGATAATTTTTCCCCAAGTATTTCCTTTGCGGTTGGCTATGTGTGTCGGTTACTTTTCTCAGTTGCGATTTTTTCTAGTTTTTTAGTCTTAGTTCTTCGAGGATTCTGTTCAACTTTGCGGTTGGACAAGTTAGTAATAAGTTCTAAAATGGCGTGATTTTACCTATCTATCTAAGGGCATTTGTTAACTTGTTTTGCAAGAAATCTTATAAAAAAACCAATTTTATGAAAATATTAGAAAGTTGGATCAATTATGAATTCCTTGTACTTTAACCTTTTTCAATACTTTTTGTAGTAACTTCAAACAAAAATACTCGTTTGGCGAATTTACACTTTTGGGAAATCTATAAATAGGTGGCATCATTTGCATTTTTGGGTTTTCTTGGTTGTTGTCAAGTTGAGAAAAATACTATGAGAGTAGAAATAGCTTGGAAAGAAGGTGGAAACATTTAGAGGTTGTAGATCAAGTTGTTTGATGCAACATCTTGACATCCTCTTCTTAGTATTGTAAGTTACCATCAAAAAGTGTGTAAATAAGTTCTCAAGGTTTTGGAATTAGGTGTAGTTAGTTTAAGAATATAATGTAAATACATGGTATGGATGGTCATATATAAATCATATTTTGTTATATCAGTGTTTTTATTCCCACAATTAGTGTTTTTTCCAACGTGCAATCTTAAATTGATCCCTATGATACGTTTCTAAGGTGATATATTATTGATTATGGGTTATCAACAACAACACAATATAATAAAAAAAAAAGGAAACTATTTGATTGTTTTTTACCTTATTTCCAGCACTTTCAACGTAAGCTCAAGTTGAATGAACAATTCTTCTTTCTCCAATACGCAGTGCAACCTTCCATTCAAGTTCTGCAACAAACAAAAAGAAGTAGAGAACTACATCATATATAGATTAATCATAATCCATAATAGTTTTATATGATTTTAACTTTAACTTGCTTACATAAAATATGGTGAAGGTTGAAATGATTGGTTAAAAAAATATAGGTAAGCTTAACCGAAAAACACCTTCATATCTTATATAATAAAACTACACGAGTCTTTCGAAAGGCCCTAGTCATTGGATGCCACACAAACAAAGGTCTCCCTCCAACAAAACTTATAACACCACCGCACCCTCCCGCTCGCCCATGACTGATATCACACCATCCGGATACAAGGAGATAGAAAGAAAGGCCAAGGAAAGACTTCATAGAGTGGCTTATCACCAACCCATTTGTCAAGTCAAAAGCAAGTATCCCCATTATTGCCCACTTTATTTGTTAATAACCTTCAAACCAATCCCCCCCATCACTACACAAATCCTTCCACCAAAGAGACAAAGTAAGAGAATACTGAGCAATATAAAAATTCATATTCACCACAAATTCATTTCCATACTTAGCACGCATGCCTAGAATCCATTGATAATCATTTAAAAAATTTAATGGTTTTTAAACGAGATAATTATTTCTAAGAAACGTATTAGAATGTGTCATAGAGTTTATATAGAAAACGAGGGAGTACGTACTAAATTTTGGTGTGGTGGGGAAGAAAATACAATACCTTAAGAGCTGGCTGCAAATTAATTTTTTCTTTTTTAGGGGAGCTGGCTGCAATTAAAGTTCTGCAGCAAGCAAAAGCAACAGAAAAATAAGGGATCGTATAAAGTAAAGCTACAATTTGATCAATCATAATATTTTATAAAAAAGAAAAGCATATGATTGTTTGTTACCTTATTTCAATCTTTCCCTTTTCCAATCTGAAATTCAAGTTCAGCAGTGAGCAAAAGCAGCAGAGATATATAATAACTTTTTTCTTTCTTTTTTGATTTCTTACAACTGATTTTTTCTTTATAAAAATAATTGTTGTACCGACAAATTTATACTCCAAAAAATAGAAGAACCGATGGAATAAAGTTAAATATAAATCTTGTAAGCAACCTCTTAGTATATTATTAATTAAGCAACCTCTTGACGGTGGGGATTTATTTGATTGACGGAAGATGATTTAAAAGGACCAAATTGTCACGTTAATAACTTATGGGACTAAAATGCAACCAACAAATAATTTAAGAGACCAAATCATTAATTAAGCCTATTTTATACAAGACGTAAAGTACATTGGTGAAAATAAGGGCTGGTATAAATCTTAAAAAGCCGACAGAACTTCTTTAAGTTGCATTGCTAATTTATGTTTCACCTTTTCTGAGTTAGTGTTACAGTTTGTTGTTAGCCTTTGATTTATAGCTTTTGTTGCAATTTGTCATCATTTATGTTACATTTTATGACCGTCTAAATCACAAATTTTACTTCATCATGCCTTACATTAAAGATGAATGACTCAATATTGAGTTTATGAATTTGAAACATTGCTCTTGAACAAAGACATTGTTGAGAAATATTAGATACTCTAGTTTTAAGGTTTTTGGATTTGAGAATTTAGATTTAAGGAAGAATAAGTGAAGAGAGAAGCGAAATGTACAGATCTTTATGTATGTGAATATTATCATTATTAAAATGTGACACATGCAACCAAATAATTGGATTCAAGTGGTCAATGAACTTCACCAAAAGAACGAGTTGTTCGGGAGAACCTGACTTAAAGAGCATTTTATGACTACCTGGATTATAATTAAAATTAAATTAATTAAGTACCTAGATTATAATTAAATTAATTAAGTACTAAAGTAATTTCTTATGACTACCTGGATTATAATTAAATTAATTAAGTACTAAAGGTAATATTTTTCTAAGATGATATTGGTCCTAGGTTATGAGCAACGACATTTTTTTTATTTAACAGCGCATGTTCAACTCGTATAAACAATCTTCGAATTCAACTTCTGCAGCAAACAGAAGCATCAGAGAGAAAAACAGGCTTTTTCTTTCTTTTTTGATTTCTTACAACTGATCATTGTCTTGTATACCAACAAATTTATGGTTGAAGAATAAAGAAGAAGGGATGGAATAAAGTAAAATTGCAGTAAGGAAGTAAGGAACCTCCTTAGAACGGATTTTTTCGAAGTTGACATAAAGTAAATTCTTGACTGAGTGATGATACCAAGCTAAGAAAGGCACAACTTCCCCATCAACTAATACAAAATGAGAGTTTTGGTTTCCCTTCGATTCTATTATATTTGTTGTATTTGGCTTCAAATTTATGATCTAAAGAAACAGAGAAATCGTGACACGATTTCATCAATGTGTCACGATTTGGTTGTGCCGAGAGCAAGTTTTCTAGGTGCTCAATCGTGTCACGATTTTGGAAAAATGTGACACGATTTTTAACTTGTTGGGCATGTTTTTCAGGATAAAGTTGGTCGTATCTTGGATCGTACGCACCAATCGTGTCACGATTTGGCAAAACGTGACACGATTTTGATGGTTGAAGTTGGCTATTTAAGTGTTTCTTTGCAGATTTTGAAGGAGAGCTTGAAGAGAGAGAAACTTGGATCACAAAGGAGGTAACTTTAGGATTGAGTGTCTTTGTAGCGAGGTTCTCTTGGGTTGGGAAACATTGTAAACACCTTGGGTAGTGAGATCTCACCATTGAAAAGATCAAAAGCTTCCTTTTGTGTTTTCTCTTAGGATTCATTGAGAGTGTGGATGACATGAAAATGGGTAGAAATTAGGTTGTTCTTTTGCGAGCTTTTAAGCTAATCTCTTGTAACTCATTTGTATCACTTTCATCTTAGTGGATTGGAGGGCTGCTCTCTCCCTCATATTGGACCGAACTGGGTTACCGTCTTGGTGTGTTTGTTCCTTTCTTTCATTGCTTATCTTTATTGCTTTGATTATGCTTGTGGCGTTGCTCTACACTTAGATTTAGGTCTGTTTTTGTTGTTGTTGCTTGGAGACACTTTATCTATTGATTACCACTTCCTTTGCTCCACACATCTTATACTCCAAAAAATAGAAGAACCGATGGAATAAAGTTAAATATAAATATTTTAAGCAACCTCTTAGTATATTATTAATTAAGCAACCTCTTGACGGTGGGGATTTATTTGATTGACGGAAGATGACTTAAAAGGACTAAATTGTAACGTTAATAACTTATGAGACTAAAATGTAACCAACAAATAACTTAAGGGATCAAATCATTAATTAAGCCTGATTTATACAAGACGTAAAGTACATTGGTGAAAATATGGGCTGGTATAAATCTTAAAAAGCCGACAGAACTTCTTTAAGTTGCATTGCTAATTTATGTTTCACCTTTTCTGAGTTAGTGTTACAGTTTGTTGTTAGCCTTTGATTTATAGCTTTTGTTGTAATTTGTCATCATTTATGTTACATTTTATGACTGTATGAATCACAAATTTTACTTCATCATGCCTTACATTAAAGATGAATGACTCAAAATTGAGTTTACGAATTTGAAACATTGCTCTTGAACAAAGACATTGTTGCGAAATATTATATATTCTAGTGTTAAGGTTTTTGGATTTGAGAATTTAGATTTAAGGAAGAATAAGTGAAGTGAGAAGCGAAATGTACAGATCTTTATGTGAATATTATCATTATTAAAATGTGGCTACAACCAAATAATTGGACTCAAGTGGTCAATGAACTTTACCGAGAGACGAGTCGTTTGAAAGAACTCGAGTTCAATTCCTGGATAGAACAATTCTTGGTTAAACCGTATTGACCTCACGAGTTAAGTTCAAATTATCTATGCCCTTTTCCTTGAGAACCGAAACTTGCTAAAGGACCAATCAAGAATAATGGTCAAACTTAAAGAACTACGCGGATTTTTATTTCCCTCATTACTTTTTAATTGTTACTTCTCAATAAGAATATTATTCTCATTTATTTATTTTTTTCAAAGATCAACACAATTTTTTTTGACAAAAGATCAACACAATATTACTTTTTGTTTTATCAATAATATGTCCAAAAATAGTCAAAGTTATAATAAGAAGAAAAAAAATACAGAATAAAAATACACAAAAATTATAGATTTTATGTTAAATTGTATATTTGATCCCTTAACTAATTTGTTGTTTTTATTTTAGTCCCCTAACTAATTAAGGTTATGTTTTGGTCCTTTAGCTTATTAGCCAAATAAATCGTTTTTGTTAAGTTTTATAAAAAAATTGTTAATTTTCATCCCTTCCCTTCATGAGATTCATCATCCAACCCAAAATTTCAGAAAATTCATCTACTTCATCACCTCCCTTCACCATCAAACTAAAAAAAGAAACTCAACAAACCTAATAATCCAACTGAAACTTTAATGGATATAAAGCCATTAAGTTTTTGTTATGAGATAAATATAATAACTGGGCATTTTATGTCATAGTCAATTTTAAACCAATTTCACATGCTACTGCCGGCCAAAATGGCTTTCCGTGATGGGAAATTTGGTGGCTTACCAACCATAAGTTTAAATTGATTAGGATTTTGAATTTGTGAGTAAATTTAACATTCAAGTTTAAATTGGATTATTAGGTTTGTTGAGTTTTTTTTTCTCCTGAGTTTGATGATGAAAGGAGATGATGAAGTTTATGAATTTTCTGGAATTATAGGTTGGATGATGAAGCTCATAAAAGGAAGGGATGAAGATTAACGTTTTTTCATGAAACTTAACTGATATATATGATTTAGTTGGCTAACAACGTATAAGTTAAATGACCAAAATGCAATGTTAATCAGTACGGATGAAAATGAAAACAACAAATAAGTTAAGAAACCAAATATGCAATTTGGACTGACATGGGTAGACCATTTCCAAAGATTGTTCAAGTCAAGCCAGCCAGCTCAGCAAGTCTTCAGTCGACGCTGGGTTGATTGTTCAAGTCAAGCCAGCCAGCTCAGCAAGTCTTCAGTTGACGCTAGATTGATTGTTCAAGTCAAGCCAGCCAGCTCATCTCATCTTAACTTGATACCACGTGTCCTCTACAGACGATCATCGCGTCTCAACTCCACGCTCGGCCGTACTCAAAGCAGACAACCAATAGGAGGCTCTGGATCACAACTTAATGGGCCTAGAATGATTAGAGAAAGGCCCATTAAGCCAACACTTTGAGGGCTATAAAAGGGGGACATTTAGATGCGATGGGACAGATTTTCCAGGCAGAAAAGAACAGAGTATTATTCATTTACTTCTTAAGAGTGCTCTTGTGACTCCACCTAGGACGTTTCATTGAGCAGCTCACCCGTTGTAATTAACTTGTGTTTACATACGTGAACACAATTTAACTTAGATTTTAATAGTTTTGGCAAATTAACTTTTTTTTTACAGGGGAAGAAAATAAAAACAAATCAAACGGTTGATAAAACAAATAAATGGTTAATACTATACTCACCTGCGTAACAACTCATAGATGGTTAAAATATCAACTCTTGATTTTTTTGAAGTTACTAACTACTCACTTTAGTTGAGTCAAAACTTGTCCTCAGAACTTGTTGTAATTTGTCATCATTAATCTAACATTTTATTTTATGATTGTATGAACCATAACTTTTGTTTCATCACACCTCACACTAGAGATGAATGACTCAATATTGAATTTATAAATTCAAAACACTGCTCTTGAATGAACACATTGCTGCGAAATATTAGATACTATAGTTTTAAGGTTTTTGGATTTGAGAATTTAGATTTAAAGAAGAATAAATGATGAGAGAAGTCAAATGGACATATCTTTATGTGAGTATTATCATTATTAAAACGTGACACTTGCAACCAAATAATTGGACTCAATTGGTCAATGAACTTCACCAAAGGACGAGTGGTTCGGGAGAACCCGAGTTCAAGAGCATTTTATGACTACCTGGATCATAATTAAATTAATTAAGTACCTGGATTATAATACTCTCACCATAGTTCACTTTTATAGTTACCAAATTCTTACCATAGACGATTAAGCATACCAAAAAAGGAAATTATTACTAAAAAATAAACTTTTTTGGCTTTTTATGGATTAATTACACAATTTTCAATGCAATAATTACTATATAATTTATTTTTTCAGTATCAGGCCCAAACTGAGAAGTGTTGCACCCCCTTGAAATGAGTGCATGTACATCGCACTCTCTACGGTGGTTGCCAATGCTCCGAGTGAACCTGAAATAGGCCATGGACTTGGATCTACCAAATGATAAGAATGCCTCTTAGATTCAATCATAAACCACTTTGCCTCGGTTGTATGTAAACCCCCCCTTCACCCCCACCCCCTAAAGTGGTAAAGAAGGGCTCTTTTGGGTTTTCTTATATTTCTATCTGACAGGACAGAAATAGGAAGGGACATTGATAGAAGTCTAACTAGAAAAAGATCTCTCTATAACTTTGAGAAGAGAATCGGTTGTTTGACCGACGAACTACGTGGGAAAATGGACCTTCTTTCCTTTCTTTGATTTTCAGCAATCATTTTTTGAAAGTAACGATTCTATTTATGAAGTTTGGTTTAGGAAAACTTGCTAGTCGTGGCCCCTTATGTATGGTGAAGCTCCTGATTCTCGGTCAACTAAATGAAATCAACGGTCAACTACTGACTGAGTCAATGTATACTGGATCAATAGGAAAAAGTTGCATTCCGTTCCGTCTGAGGTTTATATAAACTATAGATCTGAAGCTTTCGAACCAAAGAAAGACTATGGCTGGCTATAAAAACAGTAACAGCCACTACAGTTTGTTCCGTAATTTGATGGTGGTGCTTAGATAGTCACTGATGCTGGTTTAGAAATAAATTATTAAAATGGAACTGGAACTCTGTCTCAATGGAAGCACCGGTTAGCATTTCCCTTAAAAATTAATTAAGTAGTAAAGTAATTTGTTATGACTACGTGGATTATAATTAAATGAATTAAGTACTAAAGTAATTATTTTTTCTAAGATGATATGAGTTCTAGGTTATGAGCAACAACATATTTTTATTTAACAGCGCGTCATATAAACAATCTTTGAATTCAAGTTCTGCAGCAAACAGAAGCATCAGAGAGAATAACAGGCTTTTTCTTTCTTTTTTGATTTCCTACAACTGATCATTGTCTTGTATACCAACAAATTTATGGTTGAAGAATAAAGAAGAAGGGATGGAATAAAGTAAAATTGCAGCAAGGAAGTAAGGAACAAATATTTTTCGAAGTTGACATAAAGTAAATTCTTGAGTGAGCTAAGAAAGGCACAACTTCCCCATCAACTAATACAAAATGAGAGTTTTGGTTTCTCTTTTATTCTATTTTATTACTGAAAAGAAACATATGCATTGTTAGGTGCATTTGAGAAGAAAAGAATCCCACGAAAATTTATTGAACAGTTAAATGGCGGAAGAAGATAGCAAGAACAAGAACTGGAAGAAATCTACTAAAGCTTTGTTAGGTGCTGTACGTAAAGAAACATGTCAACCGTATAGCATTTCTGTAGTTCCAGACGACCTCC
>Ga0315913_1007897_pt1 | contig 12681 bp, 11 predicted proteins | sample MpolsnodulesMG_FD_207736 | JGI IMG/M metagenome (GOLD analysis project Ga0315913, IMG submission 207736) | Medicago polymorpha root nodule microbial communities from Los Angeles, California, United States - small nodules | ecosystem: Host-associated > Plants > Roots > Nodule | place: USA... | reverse complement strand
GTGAGGCTGGTGAACCATTCTTTTGAATCAGTGTATGAATCGTAACTAGTTATCGGTAGAAGATTACAATTAGTGCTAATTTTCTCATCAAAGATGTTCAATTTGAAGACACGTAACAGGTTGTTCACACGACAGATTTGGGGGCTTTTTCATATCGCATACTTCCGATTGGGAGTAGCAGAGTCGTAAATTCTGAAAGGAAAGCATATACAATGATGAAGTTTGGAGATTTGGAGAATTGGAGAAGAAGGTGAACCGATAAAAAGCTCAATCCAGTTAATAAATACAGAATAAATTAAAATAAAAATTTTAAAAAATTTCTTTGTAACTTGCACATCCGGTTTGCAAGTAAAATAGATGATGTGTCACTGTTAGATTGAAGTGTGTCTAAAGGAGTGTGTTAGAGGATGTTTCGCTATCATTTCTTGTTTGTTTAAGTAATTGTTTCCTATAAAAAATATAGTTTTTTTTGTTGAAGGAGAAGAAGAAATTTTTCATAATTCCCAAAAAAAATGTAATGTATTTTAATTTTTTTTTGATGCCGGATGCGTTATTAGCTAACTTACGTGCTATCGAGATACATTTTGATTTTTGTAGTAACAAATGTTATGTCAACATTATTTGTGCGAGTGGTTGTTTGGAAGCAGTTGACTTGATTATTGCTGGTCGTGATCATACTTTGCACACTTATGCTACCGACATCCTTCATATTAGATATTCTTTACATGAAAATGGAAATACAACATTGGTGCATGTTCTTAGGGAACAAAATATGTGCGTAGATTTTACGGCTAAGGAAGGATCACATGCAAATGTGCTCTGCTCACTAGAACGGCTAAGGGAACAAAAAAGATTGGAGCAGGACAGGAGTAATACCCACCCACCTGCCGACCCGGATCCGATCCAGGTTGAGTTAGAGAGTGGGAGTGGATGGAGATGGATTGAGAAGAGAGAGAGAGAGAGATATTGACATACATTGGAAAATGGGGATTTGGGCGTGAGACTATACGAGAAGAGAGGAGTTAAGAGAGAGAGAGAGTGCAAATTTCCACACACCATTTGGGAACGAACCAACGAGCGTCGAGCAGCAATACCCAATCACCAACAACCACTTCAATCTAATCTCCATCCAGGTTATTATTCAATTTTCCCCCTTTCCTTTCCACTCCAGATTTCATTCACCGATTCGCGATTTTCATTTTCATTTTCACGATTTCGAGCTAATAATTACACGCGTTTTGATTCGATTCCTCTTTCTTCCTTCCTTCAGAAATCAATTGATCGAGTATTAAATTAAATTAATATGCAACAGAGGCTAAAGTTGCAGCAACAACAACAACAACAACAACAAGCACTCATGCAGCAAGCTTTGCTTCAACAACAACAGATGTATCATCATCCTGGCATGCTCGCCGCTGCCGCCATGACTCAGGTAGGCACCCAATCTTCTTTTCCATTTCCATCATAATATATACTCAATGTTTGCTTCCTCTTTCAGAACAAGAGCTCAAATTGATTTTTAGCTGGAAGGAATCAATTTTACAAAATCAATTTTTGGAATTATAGATGATTTTCATTCTCAACTCTATCTATGCTTATGCTTGTTATTCTCTATTGAATTTCACACTCATTTTTTTAGGTTACTTCCAGTAAGGAATTGTGTGGTAATTTCATGCCAGTTACTAGCATATTCTATGCATTTGTTTGGTATTTAGCACCTGTAGAACTGAGGAACGGAGTTTAGAGGAAGAAATGGAGTCATAACCTTTGATTGAAAAATCAACAGTAGATTTTGGTGATTTCATAGTTGTAATACTCGTTTGTGTTTTATTTAACACGATAATGAAGCATTGTATATGATTTTCTACAACTTTCCATTAGAAAGAACACATAACTTGCCAGCACTTTTAGGTCTTCACATTTCAATATACCAATAGAAACAACTCAACATTTGCCAAAAGTTTCTTTAATCCATTCTAGTCTATTAAAAAAATGTCAAGAATAGTTCAACTATGGACACGCAAAACACAAATGGTTATTTCACAATGGATGAACTGTTACAGAATTATTTTTGTTGGTCATTACATGGTAAACTAAAATTGTTTTACACAATTAATTGGTTTACAATTTGTATTATTAGTCGGATAATTTGTTTTGTTTAGAGGCATGTGAGAAAGTCTAGTGTTTTACTATCAACGAAAGATTGGAAGTTATTATTTTTTCCTTCTACTATTCTATTTAGGGTATCCTCCTGTTGTTGCCTGGATCTTATCTTTTCCCCAATTTTTAATATTTGTTATTTTGGAATTTTTTTAGATGGAGCCCGTACCAAGTGGAAATCTACCTCCTGGTTTTGATGCTTCTGCATGCCGTAGCGTGTGAGTGTTGGATTTCTTTTTGCTTTTACATGTTTTTTGTCCTCAGTTTTGTTGTGTTTGTTCCCAAGTATGTTGAATTTTCCTTTTGGTACATATTTTCTACCTGTAGAAGCAAATTTCTTTTTAAATAATGATGCTTTTAATTGGTCTGAATTTGTGAGAGATAAGTTTGATGGTATGGTACTGATTACCAGAAGCAGTGTAGTTTTCCACTTTGATACCTAATTAATCTGAAGTTTTGTGCTTTCAGTTATGTAGGAAATATTCATGTAAACGTCACCGATAAACTTCTCGCAGAAGTTTTTCAGAGTGCTGGCCCTCTTGCTGGGTGCAAGCTCATACGAAAAGAAAAGGTTTGATTTATAATTCAATCTAATGTTCTTTGCTGATGAATGATGATCATATATATCATTACTATTTTTAGCTCATTGCTGTCCTATTTTTAAATACCCTTGTCTTAAACAACTATAACTATAAGGACTCCTAAATTTTTCACAAAATATGTTTATTACTACTGATGAGCAAGTCTTTTTTTTTTTTTTTTTTTTTTTTTTTTTTTTTTTTTTTTTTTTGTTTTTTTTGTGTTTTTTTTTTTTTTTTTTTTTTTTATTTCGTTTTGGTTTGTGTTGGTTGTTTTTTTTTTTTTTTTTTTTTATTGTTTGTTTTGGATATTTCACTCAAATTCTCTTTCTGGGGACTCCTTGTATAACCCGTCCTTACAAAACCAGCTTGAAAGGTTTGTATACAAGGTTTTTCTTCAACCCCTTCTCCAACATTAAAATGGAATTATATTTGCCCTCCAACCTATCCCTATTAATCTAATTCAAGACCCAATCAGTAGATGGACATCACACTGGTAGTAGAGTGATAAGACTACCATTTCAAGAATGATCTATTCCTTTTCACTGTAATGAATTTTTCATTGAATCCAAGCTGAAAAGATTTATAGCATTTTAGAGAACAAACCTCCCAATGCTTAGAATTTTGAATCAAACAAGTCTTAAGAGCCCTTTCCCTACACTTGCATCCACCTAATCTTTATAAACTATTTTCAGACCTAATCTCTTTTCAATGAGGGACATGGGTAATTCTCAATATACCCTCTTATGCCCAGTATACTATTGGGCCCAATCTGCCTATCAATATACTCTAATGTCATGTTAGATTTTTGGATTAAGCCTAACTCATCCTTACAAAACCGGCTGGCAAGGTGAGGGTTTAGGGACGTCTTTCTTTATCAAGTTTTTTCAGACCTTATTTCTTTTCAATGCTAGACTTTGGGGTTTTTCAAATACCTTGAGATCTTTATCTTGTAGAGGTGATAGGTTGTCAAGGAATACTGAATTGACATGCATTATGTTCCTATAAAGAAAAATAGGTCAGTACTTGGCACAAAATTTGTTTGGTGAAGGTGGCCTGACCTGTGCCAACGAAGATTTTTCGCTGTTTCCCTTCTAGAGAACTCTACTGCTTGATGAATGAGGTGATAGTGTCTCGTCCTTCTTGTCTAAATTACTGACCACTTATCTGTCATGATACCAGCCTTGATAGTGTAAATCCGTAAGATAGGCTTCTCTAACTTGGAATTATGTGTTGAAAGCCGAGAGCTTGAGAGAGAGAAAATACAGCTGCTAAGAAGGCTATATACTACTTAGATCCTGCTTGTGTTATAACTTATAAGTCAATTGGCATAGTTATCAGCCTTGCTGTGGGGTGCACAGTTAAATTTCCCCGACAGTTGCTTAGTCTAGTATCTACATGTACTGTGTTCTTTTTCGAGTCCTTATTTCTACTCCCGTTCTTTACTTTTTGGTTTCTGCTGATGTGTTTGTCTCTTTTTTGTTGGTGAAATTACTGTTACAGTCCTCTTATGGTTTTGTGGACTACCATGATCGAGCATCCGCAGCGCTTGCAATAATGACATTACATGGACGGCAACTGTAAGCATTATGTTCAATTTGTGTTTATTTTGGTTCTATTGCATATTTGCTTAACATGTTAATTGTGATTGCATGCTCATTCCGGCTTTTCTAGAGATAGATGAATAAAATTATCATTTTTCACATACTTGAGAATGCAAATATCATTCTAATGGCTCTACAGCTGTTTCATTAATTCATTCTATCTTGACAGACTTTACCGATATTGTTTTAATTATGCAGTCTTGACAAGGGTCTTTAAGTTTTCCTTAATACATAGCAACATCACAAAAGTTTACTCTCGTTATTTCCATTTGCAGATATGGTCAAGCACTAAAGGTGAATTGGGCATATGCTAATAGCAGCAGGGAGGATACCTCAGGTTACCTTTTAAATGCAACCCATCTATTGTTGGTTTTGATGATTTTGCTTCTCGGGGACATTCTTTTTCTTTATTATTTTCAGTTGTATATTCCTTTAATTTCTAGTTCAAAATCATCAGGGCACTTCAATGTTTTTGTTGGTGATTTGAGTCCAGAGGTTACTGATGCAACTTTATTTGCATGCTTCTCAGTCTATACTACTTGTTCGTGAGTTCCTCGTTGCTTTTTTTCCCCCTTTATTACATTTTTTTGGGTCACTGGAATAGGTATATTCTTTTTGATGGTGAATATTGTAGTCCTTGTTAGTGGCGAGAAGTTGAAGAATGATAGATGATATGGGGGATTGACTTCAGAACGAGTTACTCAGTCTTGCAAGACACTTTGGTTTTTGGAACTTACTTTTCCATCTTCTCTCTTATTATCTGCAGTGATGCTAGGGTTATGTGGGATCACAAAACTGGTCGCTCAAAAGGATATGGTTTTGTTTCTTTCCGTGATCATCAGGTATTGTTTATTCTGTACGCTAGAATTTACAGGAGAGACCAACCAATGAACTGAGGAGATCATGAATATTTTCCTTAAAGACCATTATCTTCGCTCTCAATTTATTTTCCATGTTTAGCTACATGAATTAGTACAAATATAAACTTATCCTTACAAAAAAATCATTAAATGCTTATTTTCCAATACGAACTGTACTAATAATTTGCTGAACTGGTGAATTAATCTCTTTATGCAATTAATATGCAGGATGCCCAAAGTGCCATAAATGATATGACAGGTTAGACATTTTATTGTTTACTCTCATACTGTTCGTTCATGCCTCTGTTGTTATGCTTCTATTCTTATATGACACCATTTCTTCTAACTTGTTGCGTTTCATGCGCCATGCAGGTAAATGGCTGGGAAATAGGCAAATAAGATGCAATTGGGCAACTAAAGGAGCTGGTGGCAGCTCAAACGAAGAGAAGATCAATGACAGCCAAAATGCTGTTGTACTCACAAATGGATCTTCAGGTATGATGCACCTCTCTAAATATCTGTGATCCCAAATCTATAGTTATTAATCCATGAAAATATAGATGAAGGCAACAACAACCAAAGCCTTTTACTCACTAGGTGGGGTTGGAAACAATTGTATTATAGATAAAGGTTGTAGTTTGAATTTGTTTAATTTTCCATATTTAAATTATTACGTTGGCTGGAAATTGCTATAAATTCATCATGCTGAATGATGATGTCATACTAATTAAAATATATGAAGGATATCATGCGAAATTTGGTTCTTCATATTTGTTATGCACAAACATTACCTTTATATAGTAAATGGAGTGGATTTCTTATTGCTTGATGTTTTAGACACCAGCTTTGATGCATACTCTCTCCGGAATGAATTATTATTAGCAAAAGTGATCATATTACACATATTAAGAAAGATAGTTGTTGTGAATTCGGGACTCAAAACTCACACCAGTAAAACTTAGATGTGTGGAGCAAATATCAATGGCAACCAACAACCAAACAGTCACAAGCAACAATAATAGATCTAGATCCAATCTAGCAACCAAGTGGAAAGCAAAACCACAGTCAAACCAAAGAACAACAAGATAATGAGAGTAGAGAATAGAGAACAACACACCAAGAATTTGTTTACCCAGTTTGGTCCAACAATGACCTACGTCTGGAGGAGAGAGATCTCTCCACTTCACAATCAATGAGTTTTTTTTTTGGCAAAGAGATACAAAAGATTTGCAAGAAATTAACTTCAACACACGCTCTCCAAGAGCACACCTAATTTCTACCCTTTTCCCGAATCTCTTCCCGTGACCAAGAGACTCAATGATTTCACTACCCAAGGTGTTAGCAAATTGTTTCCCAACTCTAGAATATAACCCTAAAAGGAACCAAACCTTAGCCTTGAATTTCCTAAGGATCTCCTTTTTTGGTCTCTCAAGATTCAACCAAGTTGCTCACAAAGACGCCACCTCATGTGTTTCCCATCCCATGAACCTCTCCCCAAATGGTACCAACCCTTTCCCAAGAGCCCCCTCTTTTGGTTCCAAGATTCACGTCTTGACCCTTTGAATCTCACTCAAAGACCCTCAAACCTTAGCCCAAGTTCCCTAAAAGTTTGCTCCTTTGGTTTCATGAGAGTCCCTAACAAATGGGTCAAAAATTGCACTTTATATCTCCTATACCTGTTGCCCAAATCATTCCGTGATTAGAGGCCATCGTGCCACGATTTTGGACGTGAGTTCAACACTCAAGTTTGAGTCAAATCTCAACAATAGTTTATCAAATTTAATCTATGCAATCCCAATTAAAAAAAACTAGTCTATTGCCTAAATTATCCTCCATGACTAAAAAATGGAGTCATTAGAAATAGAAAAGTTATATTAAATTAGGGGTAGTTTAGAGATACTTTCATTAAATATGGGAGAAGTTCTTAACTTTTGCTTATATTTCATTCTAGAATTCTAGAGTAGTAGTTTAGCATATTGTGCTTGTTGTATTAATATTATGCACCTTTATTAGTGTGTTTAAAGGGCATGTGTAGAGCCAGCCAATCAGTTAATATAGACAACAAACAAACTTTAGTTTGAGTGAGACTTTTGTAAGTCTTGTTTATTTACATGCTGAGTATTCTAAATTTCTAATATTCTTTTTGGCAATATGCGCCGTCCATTACTTCTTTTGGATATTGTTCTTTAGCTAAGTTTATAGAGTTATTGAATGATGGTTGGAATTGAGACCCTATTAAGCTCTATGACTTCATTTGCTACTCTGTTTCTTATGCACTTCTGTAAACAGGCTGCAAATTTTGGGATTGCTGAGAGATAAGTATTGTTTTTTTGTTGTGTTTTACAGATGGAGGTCAAGATAACAGCAATGAGGATGCTCCTGAAAACAATCCTTCATACACCACAGTTTATGTTGGCAACCTTCCCCATGATGTAAGTTATATGAATTGAAGAATAAGGCATGGGTTATTGTTTTTGTTAGAGATGCAGATTTACGTAATTTCAGCTTGTATTTGCATAGAAATAAGAATGGGCTGTGCGCCTGCGCCCCTATTATGTTTGCGGCCTCAAGCCCATTAGTTTCTGTTGTAACAAGATTACTACAGCTAAACTGTAGATAAACACCAAATCCACCCGGTAACTAATTTAGTTTTAACAATAATAATCAGAATATTCTGCTAGATCGGAGTAATAACATGACAAAATAGGAAACTACATGAAAGTGTATTGTAATCTGAAAGAAATTCAAGAGATTGATCTCACCACAATGGTTAACCAGAGCAACTGCTCTTCAGAGAAAGATACCCTCTCTCTGCCTCTCCTTTTCTCTCAATTGTAACAGAAGTTACAGAATACTCATGACATGAGTGTTAATAATTCCTTTCTCCTCTCATATAATCCTCCGTAATCTAACTAACTGCCAGCTAGGCGGCTCCCCTATTCTCCTCTCCTTTTCTTACACTCATACACTCTCCAAACAATGGGCTTATCACTCTTTGTGCCTACTAATACATCCTCTGGCCTATTGGGCATCCTCTGCTTTCTTTCTCTTTTCCTGCATCTTAAGAAATTCAACAGTTCGTATGTTTGTAAGTACAAAACTTTATTTTTTATTCACAAATATGAAAAAGCATTGAAGTATTATGTGGGATTGGTTTGGTTTGTTTAGTTAGTTTAAGCTGAAAACATAGTTTTGGAGAAATTGTCAAGACATGCATTCTTATAGATGCGTTGTTTTTTCTACCAATGTTTTAGTCCATTCAATACATGGTCAAATGATGGGTTGATACAACTTGATTGCTTGTTTTGCTGGATGACAGACTTTGGAGTTTTACTTTTTTTACATTCTGATGAACAAAGTGTCTTTAAATTTGCCAATGACGTTTCAGCTTTCTTACAAAGTACCTGAGTCTCAATACCTCACTTAACCCACCTTCGTCTTCACTTGTTCTTAGGTCTCCTGTAACCGAAAGAATAAGCTTTTTTTGCTCTGATGAACAGAGTTATCTGTAATGGTGTATTTTCATTTTCATCCGTCTCTTTTACCCTTATCCATTGGCCTTGTTTTGGATCTAGCCTCATGAAAAAAGGCACTCCAGTGGTTTGTATTGAAATCCAGCTGCAGTGTGATGTAATTTCAAAAGTCACTTTTGCTGTAGTATTACCATGGCAGACAGCACTAGGTGGGCAGTTGCAGTGTGGCGTGGCTGCAGTACTTACAGTTACGGCAGCAACTTCAGTGTTGTGGCTGCGTGCCTCATATGATGCAGTATATAATTCAAAACCATGCTGAGACTAATAACCTTTTCTGACTTTATTTACAAAATCTTTTTTTGTGTTACAAATTGTAATAACTCTCTTCCTTGCATCCACTCTTTGATGAATGCCTGTCATGTCAAAGTATATCTAATCACTCTTTGATGAATGCCTGTCAAAGTATATCTAATCTGATCTGTGAATGACATTGTTTAGTTCACAATCTTCTGGATATATAACTTACAACTGTGCTTGAGATCACAGGTAACACAAGCTGAACTCCATTGTCAGTTCCATGCATTGGGGGCTGGGGTACTTGAGGAGGTCCGAGTTCAGAGCGGCAAGGGTTTTGGATTTGTCAGATACAATACTCACGAGGAAGCAGCAATGGCCATTCAGATGGCTAATGGAAGACCGGTTCGTGGGAAGACTATGAAGGTAAGAATCCTTTCACCTGTTGCTGGTCTTGTCAATTAATTACTTGCTGTTTTTGTGTCAGGGCTACTGTTTGCCCTTTATAATAGTGCCTGGTAAAGTCCTTTTAAAAGAATGCTTAAATAGATTTTTGGTCCCCCTATTTTACCTGAAACTAGATTTTAGTCCGTCATTTCAAAATCCAGGTTTTGGTCTCCCAGTTCCACATATTGTTGCAATCTTGGTCCCTGCCATAGTTTTTAGCCCCAATTTCGTATATGAACAGAAAATATCAAAAGTTATCACTTTTGGGCCCAAAAATCACCACTGGGTGACCAAAACCCGGATTTTGAAATGGGGGGACTAAAATTCTATTTCAAGTAAAATAGGGAGACCAAAAGTGAACAGGAATGTAACTCTTTTGTTCCTCCCGCCAATAGCCGTATAATGTTACTCACGTTGATACAAACATGCTTGCACCTATCCATGGTCCATATCCTACGCTGTCCCAACTAGAAATGAGTAATGAGTTCCAGTGTTGTCCAATACTGGCTACAACATATTTGTTCTGCAATACACTATTTATTACAAAATAGAGACTATAGTGGCGCTATAGCAGCACTGTAGCATACTCGGATCCATACAAACCTCTATTTTCCGTGATCCACGTTTGACAGCGTCGGTGATGACTCAATTACAGGATCACACTTTTCCACTTTGCTTATTTTCTAAAGGCTCTCGGTGAATATAATTTATTTTACTTGATTTGTGCAGTGTTCATGGGGTAGCAAACCAACTCCTCCAGGGACAGCTTCAAGTCCATTACCTCCTCCTGCTGCACAACAATATCAAATACTTCCTACTGCAGGGATGAACCAAGGCTATACTGCCGCTGAGTTGTTGGCTTATCAGCGCCAGCTGGCCTTGAGTCAGGCCGCTGTTTCTGGCCTTTCAGGACAAGCTCTTCTTCAAATGTCTGGACAGCATGGCCTAGCTCCTGCTTCAATGGGTATAAACTCTGCGGCATCTCAAGCCATGTATGATGGATATGCTGGTAATTCGTCAAGACAGCAGCTTATGTACTATCGTTAACGTGTTGGCTTCACCAGTCGTGTTGTTGCCTTCTGGTGGCAAGTTGCATTGTGCACCACATTTCTCTTTCCTTTTTTTATTGCGGTATTGTGGCTTGATTTTTACTTAATTTTTAATTTGTGTTGTAATTTATGTTGTTTGGTCTAAGAGGGTTTAATGACTCGGATCTATGTTTTGCTAGAACGAGCTGCGAGTTTTATGTTTGAGTAGTTTTTATTATCGTTTAATGTATCTTTTTTATTATCATTACTGTATATTTATAAATTATTGACTCAAGTTCATCTTAATCTCAAGTAGTTTTATACCTGTTTTCCTCGTGCCGTGACAAGATAATATTTGTTCCTTAGCAGAAGCAATAGAGTTTTGGAAAATTTAGTGTTAATTATCGTACGTTTAATCTTTTTTTTTGTTGTTTTTTACTTTCAATTTTTTTTAGGTTGATGAACACATTTTTCACAGATTAGGATAGGCCCTTCAAACGTTTTCATTTAACTTGGCTTATCACGTGGCTTTTTTTGATTCGTCAAAAATATTCTCTAAATAATTATTGTTTGGAATCAATAATCTATAACTAAGATAATTATTTACTGACAAGTTTTTTTAACGGGTGGAATGCATGGATGGACTTCCTGTCATGTTACCATCTATCAGTTCATGCAAGCAGATGCTCATTGCTTTCCTCTAAAAAAAATACATCGTTTATGATTTTTAATGTGATTAGGAGAGATAAAAAGTAATTAAAAAATCGAATGGTACATGTTTCATATAAATGTATAGGATTTTGGATAACTGAAAAATTGTCAAAATAACATTGGTGGTTCCTGTACGCCCAAGGTTTCTTACCTTTGATTGTTTGCAGTATTTGGGTTGGTTTGAATTGATTTTGGGAGAAAAAAAATCAAGCTGATTAAATTTTATTGAATTTGGCTTGTATTTTATTTTTAAAGAAAACTATATTTAAATCAAAGAATCAAAATGACCCAATTTGGAAAGCTGTAAAAATCTTGTACCAAAAAAAGTTGCAAAATGAGTCTCGGTCGAGTTTTTTTTTTTGTTGACAAAAGTCTCAATGCTGAAAAATCTTCCCCAACTCTTTAAGATTCTGTGCCTGTTTTAATTCACATATCTTAGTTTTGATTGTTTTGGGAGTCATTTCCTTATTCTTTCTTGTTCTTGCTATTTCTTTTCTGGTGATAAAATTCCTCCCACAAAAATGGATTCTCTTATGTGCAATTTACACATGGGAGAGTAGAATGTGATCTCTCATCATTCACCAAAGTTTGGCTGGTCGTTAATTATAAAAACTACATGCCACTCCGCTTTGGTACCTATAATTTTTTTGTTTTGAAAATTCGCAATCCGGCCAAAGGAGCGCCTAATTGATCCCGATAATTTTAATTGTTACACATTTCAAATTAGTGATTTATTACGGCGCGTATTAAAACTATTACTATAGTATAGATTAACTTCTCTTATTGCAATTTTTCAATAAGGAAAGAAATGTACATGATATGTGTATCGTAAACATATTTACATGTATATATCCATACAAATTACATTGAGACCCTGAATTAGCATTCTGAAATTGTACCTTTAAAAAGGCTACGCTTTCGATGCAGACTATATTGACATAGGAAAAGAAAAATTAAAGAATCAAAGATTCTACAAAATGAATCCTCCACCTAAGTAATTTACATTTTACCCATTGCACATATTTATTTGGTCAAAGGGATCTCTTGTTTTGACTTTGTTAGAAACCAATTGTTGTGTTTCTTCTAATCTCATCAGTCTCAGAGTGAGGAAATGTAGGACAACTTTCATCCTGCAACATGGCATAAGCTCATCATACCAATTATGAAAAACACTTATATTGAGATATTATATCTACAAAATCTAGCATTCATTGTAATTTTAAGATTGTTTTAACTATCCACCGCATTATTGCTATGAATTTAACTTTGATACACTGTCACCAAATTACAACTAATCATATGTACGACTTTAGAACTAGTTATGATTGTGTTAATGATCCGACAAATATGGTTGGTTGACAGTGTAAAAAATTATTACACTGACAATGTGTATGAATTAGGTCCTATTGCTTTAAGAGTTTATTGAAAGTTTTATCATATACTGGAAAAACAGGTAGAGACTTACCAGCAGCAGTGAAACTTGTCTCTCATGGGACATATTTATAGAGCTACTACTACTACCACTA